>CEUP01043861.1_pt1 | contig 13740 bp, 12 predicted proteins | sample 531371 | NCBI WGS metagenome assembly CEUP01 (sample SAMEA2622738, study PRJEB7988) | marine metagenome | biome: marine biome (ENVO:00000447); feature: marine epipelagic mixed layer (ENVO:xxxxxxxxx); material: "saline water (ENVO:00002010), including plankton (ENVO:xxxxxxxx)" | depth 150 m
ACACCTGATAAAGCATCTGCAAACATTTCAGGCTATACATGGCTATAATGCTGCTCAATCATTGCTGCACTCGTTCCACTTTGGCGAGCGATCACGTCCATGCTAGTTTCAGCAAGCAACTGCCAAGCGATATACGCATGCGTCGAAGAGTTGAGTGCTCAAAGTCCCCGGAATCTAGTAGTAGCGAGCCTTTCAGTGGTATGGAAGGATCGGGTAGATAGAGAATCTGGTTTGGAGCTTCTCCAGTCTGCCATCTTGCTACAACCGTGAAAGAAATGCCATGAATCTATTGATGAATTAACTGCTGAACAAGAGCTATGTAATGATACAAAAATACGAGATGGTAGATTGGACGGACTTGAACCGCCACGCTATCGCTAGCAACGGATTTTGAAAGGTTAGTGTTTGAGGTAATCTTTTTAATTCAAATAGTTACTGGATTTAAAAGACACTTTGCAAATTCTTTGCAAGTAAAGGCTTTCATTTTTGCGATAACCTGTTGCTAAAGTTAACACGTTACTTAGCTAGAATTCGAATCGCAATGCCCGCCGCCGTGGTGCGATTCTCTACACCAAGTTTCACAAATATCTGTTCGAGATGTTTGTTTACCGTACGGGCACCAATGTCGAGAATCTGGGCGATTTCTTTATTGGTTTTACCATTAGACAGCCAGTAAAGAACCTCTGATTCGCGACTGGTAAGACCCAGCTCGCTGCGCAGACGCTGTTCGCCGGAAATATCCTCAGTCACACTGTTTATTCGAAAGGTATAGTCACCGTTTGCGCGCTTAGCAACCAGTGTTACTTCGCATTCACCACCGTCATAGCAAATGCGCTGCGGTTTGTCCTGCTGGGCGGGTAACGCGATGATGGCACTTACGGTTGGTGTGAGTTGCTTTGAAAACCATTTATCGGCGTAGGGAATAGCAGACAAAAAATCATGGGTTTGCGGGGTTGCCCACAACAGTTCGGCGGCCTCGTTTACGGCAAAGAGTTTCTGTCCAACCGAGTCCAGGGCATGTTGAGCACTGGATGTCATCTGAGCGTTACCGGCATGTATTTTTATGCGTGCAATAAGTTCATCGGGATTAACCGGTTTTACAATGTAATCCACGCCGCCGGCATTAAGCCCTTTCAGGGTGCTTTCGGTATCCGTCAGGCCGGTCATAAATACCACTGGAATATGTTGTAGTTGACGGTTTTGTTTTAGCCTGATACAGGTTTCAAAGCCATCCAGTTTGGGCATTATGGCGTCCAGCAGGATGATGTCAGGCCTGATTTGTTCGGCTATCGTTATGGCTTGCTGGCCTTCCAATGCCACCAGTGTGCTGATCCCTTCCTTTTCAAGAATGTCGTTGATTAAACTAAGCGAGTCAGGTGAGTCGTCGACTACTAAAACTGTATACATATCGGTTAATGGCGGCTGATGGTCTGCTTATCACTAAGGTTATAAATTTATACTACACCGTTATACCAAGCAGATCGACACAGCATGGTGCTGTAAATCGCTGTTTTTTCACACTGAGCGTTTTCGCTAGCAAACCATATTGCCCCCTATGATACGCAATTTGACGTATAGCTCGGTGTCATCCTGCTCGCTACTATCGATGCTTAATAACTCATTGTTCAGGACACAATGGATTAAGTGTTTAAATGAACTTAAGGGAGAAAACATGAAACAGGCAAACTATCGTGTCAGTCTGTTGCTGGCCGGGATGATGACTGCAGTGCCCTGTCAGAATGCGGTTGCGGAAGCAAAAATTGAATTTGGCGAGGAGCAGTACCTTAGTGTGGGGTTTGGTCTTCGCGGCGCGTTGCGAGTGGTGGAAGGTGCGGCAAATGATGGCGACCGAAGCTATGATGCGGCGCTAGACAGTGCTCGCTTGTATGTTGCCGGGGCGGTCAATAAGCGGATTCGGGGTATCTTTACCAGCGAAAAATCCGGCGCCAACGATACCGTACAGGTCATTGATGCTGCGGGTATCTTTACGCTGGGCTCCAACCTGGAGGTTTGGGCCGGGCGCTTTCTCTCGCCGGGGAGCAGAGCCAATCTGGCAGGGCCGTATTACTCGCTGGGAGGCGACTACTGGCAAAACATTGCTGCCCGTTACGGCTGGAATGGCGGAACTATCGGACGCGACGACGGTATTGCGCTGGTCGGCAATGTACTTGAACAGCGTCTGGTCTATTCGTTTGGTGCATTTGAAGCCAATAAGATATTTCACTTTAGCAATGTTGATGCGGTAACGGATAACCCTCAGCAGCAAGACTCATTAATGTATGCTTCGCGGGTACAGTATAGTTTCTGGGCTACTGAACCCGGTTACTATGGAACAGGAAACTATCTTGGTAGCAAGGATATATTTACCGTTGGGATGGCTTACCGGCATAAAAAAGACGGCGCAGCCTCGGCAGTCGCGGTGGGGGACTATGCCCAGTTTACGATTGACTTGCTGATCGAAAAACAGTTGTCAGGGGGGACAGCCTCATTTGAGGCTGCTTATTTTGACTATGATACCGGTGACGTTTTTCTGAGTGAACAAGGGCAAGCATACTCGGCGGCTCTGGGCTACATCTTGGCTGAATCAGTAGGATGGGGGCAACTTCAACCCTACTTACGTTACCAGCGTTTTGCCGCTGATAACGACATTACCAGTAAACGAACGGATCTGGGTGTTAACTACATTATTGATGCGTATAATGCGCAGATTGGCATTGGCTATGCCAATCTTGAGGTCTCGCAGCAGCGCAGTGCCGATAGTCTGACGCTGAGTATACAGTTACAGTTTTAACTGCTGTGTTCTGTCACCCAGACTTCCCGTTCGGTAACCGAACGGGAAGTCTGGGTGACAGAGCCATTCTGAAAGTGGTTACTTATGTCTGTTGCGCAGTTCCTTGTACCCCCACCATGTCAGCCTGGCAGCCAGTAGTACCAACAAACCATAAAAAATGACATGATAAAATGCATGTGCATTATCCGACAACAGATGATCGTCGTGAGCTATCGTAACGGTCGAAAAAACGAGCGTAATCAGGGTAAACAAATACTTCATAAGAACTCCTTATCAGGGTTTTACTAACATGCCTTCAACCTCAATAAAACGAATGATGTCATCGAGACCTTGTCCGGCTTTTAAATTGGAAAAAATAAAGGGTTTATCACCGCGCATCTTTCGTGAGTCTCGCTCCATGACCTCAAGCGATGCCCCCACCATATCAGCGATGTCGATTTTATTGATGATCAGTAAGTCCGACTTAGTAATGCCGGGTCCGCCTTTACGGGGGATCTTATCGCCAGCGGAGACATCAATAACATAGAGAGTTAAATCTGATAATTCAGGGCTGAATGTAGCGCTGAGATTATCCCCGCCACTTTCTACCAGGACAAAATCCAGATCGGCATGGCGGGATTGCAGTTCATCAATGGCAGCAAGGTTCATGGATGCATCTTCGCGAATAGCCGTATGGGGGCACCCGCCTGTTTCTACACCGAGAATCCGGTCTTCACTAAGTGCGCCATGACGGGTTAAAAACTGCGCGTCTTCGTGGGTATAAATATCGTTGGTCACTACAGCCATATTGTACTTGTTGCGCATGGCCAGGCACAGGGCTCTCAGCAAAGCGGTTTTGCCTGAGCCAACCGGCCCACCAACACCAACTCTAAGAGTTTGTTTTTGCATGATAAAATCCTTATGAACGGAAAAGTCGGGAATATTGTTGTTCATGCCACGCGCTTGCCATCGCCAGTGATGGCATCGACTGGCCAAGGTCTGACAGCAAAATATTTTCGCTGCAGTTAATACAGGGCTCGATGTGTTCAGCCAGCGAAAACAGCAGGTTCTGGCCATCGGTCTGACCCAGTGGGATAAGCTTGGTTCCGGCTGCTACCTGTGCATCCAGCAGTGTCCAGACGTAGCCGCTCAATGCGGCAGGCAAGGTTAGCTCAAAAATATGCGCGGCAAGGGCAAACTGACTGATAAAGCAGTTTGCGTTAGTCAGCGCTAACCAATCGACAGCAATGCCTTCAGGCTTGTTGGACAGGTTGAGCAATAGCCGCCTCAATGCCTTTCCCATGGCTTGCTCAGCCAGCAGGATCTCGGCACTTTCACGGGTGGCTGCGACCCAGTCATCCTGTTGTTCGAAGGTCACGCGCTGACCCGCCTGAATGGTTTTATATTGCGCGGCTAACAGGGGTAAGTCAGCGTGCCTGACGCTATTTTGTAAGTATACACAGAGCCATTCGTACAGCGCTGGCGCGGAGTTAACCCAGCCGCGCTCAACCGCCTGCTCGAGCCCCTGAGAAAAAGAAAATCCGCCAACGGGGAGGTTGGCACTGCACAGCTGCAATAATCTTGCACTCTGTAGTGTTGCTTTATCAGTCATGGTGATGGCCGTGACCACCGTGCTGGTACGCGCCGTTCTCCGGTTCAAACACGGCCGGAGTATGGTCGGTAGTCAGTTGGTACATTGTAACCAGTTCTGCAAGAACATGATCAGGTTTAAAGCGCAGCCAGCGTTCACCTACCTGTAACCGGGTGTGGCGGTTGCCAAGGTGATAGCAGACTTTGGCAAAAGTGTGCCAGTCAGCCGTTGAAGCGGTGGTAACCGCTTCCAGAGCGCCTTTAATTTCTATCACCTGACCGCAGTCACTTTGCAGACATTCACCGACCACCAGGGGTTTACCGCGTTCAACAAAAATACCGGCCGGATTACCCTTGTCGGTAGTGATTTTAATCCGCGCCTTTTGGCGGGTATCAAAATCCAGGGTCACAGAGTCATCTGCTATGCCATGAAAGTGCGAAAGGCGTTGCGTAATGTTCAGCATAATCATCTCTTAAAATAAGCAGTAACGTTGGGCCAGTGGCAGGACCTGCATGGGCTCGCAAGTCAGCAGTTCACCATTGGCCTTTACTTCGTAAGTTTGTGCATCCACTTCAATATGGGGTTGCCAGTTATTCAGAATCATGTCCTGCTTAGTGATTGTCCGGGTGTTGTTACACGGGGCCAGACGGCGACGAATGCCATATTTACCGGCAATGTCCAGATCCATACTGGCCTGCGACACAAAGGTGGTGGAAAGCTGAGCGGTAACCGCCCCGAAACTGCCAAACATACGGCGGTAATGCACCGGCTGCGGGGTGGGTATCGAGCCATTAACATCCCCCATAGGGGCAGCAGCAATAAAACCTGATTTAACAATGAGGCTGGGTTTAATGCCAAAAAATGCCGGTTTCCATAATACCAGATCGGCCATTTTGCCTATTTCAACGGAACCGACTTCATCAGCAATACCATGGCTTATTGCCGGGTTAATGGTGTACTTGGCGACATAACGGCGCGCGCGGAAGTTATCGTTTCGCGCGCTGTCTTCAGGCAATGGGCCACGTTGTACTTTCATTTTGTGTGCGGTCTGCCAGGTGCGGCAGATCATTTCGCCTACTCGTCCCATAGCCTGGCTGTCGGACGCAATCATACTGATGGCGCCGAGATCCTGCAGGATGTCTTCTGCCGCAATACTCTCTTTACGAATTCGCGAGTCGGCAAACGCGACGTCTTCGGGAATAGCCGGATCCAGATGGTGACAGACCATCAGCATGTCCAGATGTTCGTCAATAGTATTTACCGTGTACGGCCGGGTCGGGTTAGTTGATGACGGCAGTACATTGGACTCACCGCAAGCACGAATAATATCCGGCGAGTGCCCACCACCGGCACCTTCTGTATGGTAGGTATGGATAGTGCGGCCTTTAAAGGCGCCTAATGTATCTTCCAGAAAGCCCGCTTCATTGAGGGTGTCGGTATGAATAGCGATTTGCACATCGTAGCGCTCTGCGACACTCAGACAGTTATCAATTGAAGCGGGTGTCGTGCCCCAGTCTTCATGCAGTTTTAAGCCGCATACACCCGCTTCAATTTGTTCTTCGATGGCTTTAGGCAAGCTGGCATTACCTTTACCCAGAAAGCCAAAATTCATGGGCATATCCTGAGTTGCCTGGAGCATTTTCTCGATATTCCACGGTCCTGGTGTGCAGGTTGTGGCATTGGTGCCGGTGGCCGGGCCGGTGCCGCCACCAATCATCATTGTAACGCCGGACATCAGGGCTTCATCTATCTGTTGCGGGCAAATAAAATGGATGTGTGCATCGATGCCTCCGGCGGTAAGAATTTGTCCTTCGCCGGCAATCACCTCGGTTCCCGGACCAATAAGGATGGTAACACCATCCTGAATATCGGGATTGCCTGCTTTGCCGATGGCCTGAATCCGGCCTTCTTTGATGGCAACATCTGCTTTGACAATGCCCCAGTGGTCCAGAATCAGAGCGTTAGTAATCACCAGATCAGGCGTATCGGCACAACTGAACTGACCTTGCCCCATTCCATCCCGAATGACTTTACCACCACCAAACTTAACCTCGTCACCATAGCGGGTATAGTCTTTCTCGACTTCTATAAATAACTCGGTATCCGCTAAACGGACCCGGTCGCCGGTCGTTGGGCCAAACATATGCGCATAAGCGTGTCGATCAATCCTTGCCATCGGTTGCCTCCAGTGTGCCCATAATTTCTGCACGAAAACCGTAGATTGTTTTACTGCCGCCATAAGGTACCAGCGCTACGGTTCGTTGCTGACCCGGTTCAAAACGCACGGCGGTGCCAGCGGTAATATCCAGACGTAATCCTTTGGTTAACTCGCGGTCAAACTGCAGTGCAGGGTTAATTTCGTAAAAGTGATAGTGCGAGCCAACCTGTATGGGGCGGTCGCCACTGTTTAACACAGTGATTTGAGTGACCGGCAGCCCGGCATTCAGTTCGATATCACCAGGGGCAGTAATTATTTCACCAGGGATCATAAGGCGCTCCTGTTAAACGATGGGATCATGAACGGTGACAAGTTTGGTGCCATCCGGAAATGTGGCTTCTACTTGCACGTCGTGGATCATAGATGGCACACCTTCCATAACCTGCTCGCTGGTTAATACCGTGCGGCCAAAATCCATGAGTTCGGCAACGGTTTTACCGTCTCTTGCACCTTCCAGAATTGCCAGCGAAATAAACGCTACTGCCTCTGGGTAATTTAATTTAAGACCCCGCTGTAACCGACGCTCGGCGAGCAGACCGGCGGTAAACAATAATAACTTGTCTTTTTCTCTTGGGAGTAATTCCATGAACGTTATGCCTGCAATATTGAATTAAGTAAACCAAATCCGCGGTGGTACCGCGGTGCGCTGTGATACCTCAGGACGCACTGCTGACCAGATGTGTGCGAAACATGTACGGCACTGCTCGCTGTTGTCGCCCAGATAACGCACTACCACTACTCCCTGTAAGGCAGTAACTGCCAGGGTACCGCTCTGTTGTTCCCTGCTGGTGGCTTCGCGAATAATCTGGCAGAGTTGCTGTACGTAACTGCTTTCATCGGCAAACTTTCCGTTAAATACAATCATCGTGCCGCTAACATGATGGCCCGCTAGACCAATACGCGATGTGGTGACAGGATCACCGGCATTGAGGGACAGCCGATCGTGAAAGCGAATTCGATGATTAAAGTAAATACTGAGAACTTGCTGAAACTGCCCACCGCTAAAGGGCTGTTGAATGTGCGGAAGCCCCAGACAAGCGATTTCCCAGCCAATGTAATTAGCATTATCTGTTAAATGAATTTCGGTATGGCTGATGGCATTCGCATTCGCGTATACCAGTGTTTCATGAGGAAGGTATTCCAATGATGCATTCTGACTCGCCGTTAACCGGGTGTACTGATACTGCCGGGCGGCGTTCCCCATGGCATGCCGGGCACGATAAAAACGGTTAGCTCCCGGCGTGGTTAACAGGGCCTGACTGTTGTCGTCCAGTTTTGCGCTGATATGTAACTCGTCACCAGAGACGATGCCTGCAGGCGGATGCAGCAAATAAAGATGGGCTGTACCATTGGCTTCCGGGTAAAAGGCCCGCTGAACAGATAATGGTCCTACCCGTTCGGTGCGCTGCAACTGCGTTCGGCCTTGTCGCGCAGTAAATTGCATATGTAACCCTGCCAACCATTGTGAATGGCTGGACGGTGTCGTGATATGTGGCTCACACAACGCCATCGGGCTTACCCGCAGGGCGAACAGAGGCTATTAATATTCCCATCGTAACGTCCTGTTAGTTGTGGCTATGTCACAGCTGATGATTAGGAAAAGCTTACATCAAAAGTACAGCGTGTTGTATGTTGTTTTTTATAGTATTAACAGGTGACGAAGAAAAACATGGGGTAAATTACGTAGATAAAGATCGCACAATGCCCATAGCTGTTAAGCGCTAATATCGCTATTCTGGTATACAGATTTACTCAGTACCTGGAATGTCTTCAGGTCTATTTTAACAGGAACGTTAAACACTATGCCTGCATCGCATAATATTTCCTCACATCGTCGCACGTACAATAAGCTTGTCGCGAATGAGATGATGGAAGATTTTGCATTGCGCTTTACTTCGCGGCGGGCGCGCAAATGGCCGTATAGCCGAATCGCGAATACTGCACTGGGGATCGTCTCGTTTATGGTGCTGGAAGCCATTGGCGGGGCGATTACGTTAAGTTATGGCTTTGTTAATGCCGCCTGGGCAATTGTTGCGCTTATCGTGGTGGTTTTTATCAGCGGTACACCCATCAGCTACTACGCCGCGCGGTATGGCGTTGATATTGATTTGCTTAGTCGCGGCGCAGGATTTGGCTATGCGGGCTCAACCATTGCTTCGCTGGTGTACGCGTCGTTTACGTTTATCTTTTTTGCGCTCGAAGCCGCAATTATGAGCATGGCGCTGGAGCTATTGCTCGGCATTCCCCTGTATATTGGTTATGCCATCAGTGCTTTGATTGTGTTGCCGCTGGTGAGTCACGGGATTGCTTACATCAGCCGCTTTCAGGCCTGGAGTCAGCCGGTTTGGGTTGTCCTGCAACTGATCCCGCTCTTTTACGTCTTCCATCATCCTGAATCGAGTGTGCAAGGGTGGTTTGCCTATGAAGGGGAGGCTGGCAGCGAAGCCGCTAGCTTTAATATACTGTTGTTTGGTGCAGCCTCAGCAGTCCTCATGTCACTGGTGGCTCAAATTGGTGAGCAAGCCGACTTCTTGCGCTTTTTACCACCTAAAGGGCAGCAAGACAGCTCACTAAAATGGTGGGCCGCGGTGCTGATGGCGGGACCTGGTTGGATTGTTTTTGGCGCTGCTAAGCTATTTTTGGGCTCGATTCTGGCCTTTCTTGCGATAAAGCAAGGGCTTAGCATTGACCTGGCCAGCGATCCTGCGCATATATATGAGTTAGCATTCGGTTACGTTTTTAACAACACCACGTTAAGCATCCTGGTCGCCACTTTGTTTGTGGTGATTTCACAGCTTAAAATCAATGTGGCGAACGCTTATGCCGGTTCATTGGCGTGGTCTAACTTTTTTTGCCGGATTACGCATAATCACCCGGGCCGTGTGATCTGGATGGTGTTTAATGTGCTGATTGCGTTATTGCTGATGGAACTGGGCATTTATCAGACTATCGAAAATATTCTATCAGTATATTCGGTTGTTGTGTTGTCATGGCTGGGCGCGGTGAGTGCTGATTTATTGATCAATAAGCCGCTGGGGATTAGCCCCGCGATCATCGAATTTAAGCGGGCGAAATTATTCGATGTAAATCCGGTTGGCGTGTTGTCGATGAGTATAGCTTCGGCTGCCGGTTTTATTGCTTACACGGGCGTATTGGGAAATGTTGCCGAAGCCATGGCATCTTATCTGGCGTTTGCTCTGCCCTTTATCAGTGTGCCATTGATTGGCGTGGCGACCGGTGGCCGTTATTACCTTGTGCGCAGTCCGCATGAGCATCCTTTGAGTCAGCAAAGTCATCGTTGTTGCATTTGCGAAAACACCTTTGATTACGAAGATATGACGTTTTGCCCGTTGTATCAAAATCCAATCTGCTCATTATGTTGCAGCCTTGATGTGCATTGTGGTGATAAATGTCGCGAAGGGGCTACGCTCGCTGCCCAACTGACTTATTTTATTGACCGCTTCGCCACGCCCGGTGTATCGAAATGGCTAGGTCGGCCATTAGCCCAGAGTATTCTGTTAACCCTGCTGTTAAGCGGTATTTCAGCCGTGCTGCTGAGCCTGGTGTATTGGCAGATCACCGCGGGTTCTCCTGGTCTTCAGGCTGTTGTTGCCAGTGCGTTAGTTAAGGTGTTTTTCTTTTTGTTGATCATTATTGGCGTGGTCAGTTGGCTGCTGACACTGGCCAAACAGGGTAACCGCCTGGCGTTGGGGGAGTTGCGCCTACAAACGGATGCGTTGGCGGAAGAGGTGTCTGCCCATGAAAAAACCAGCCTGGCTTATCAGCAGGCAAAAGATGAAGCAGAATCTGCTAATAACGCGAAAAGTCGTTACCTGGCTGGCCTCAGTCATGAACTCAGAACGCCATTAAATGTGCTGCTTGGTTACGCCCAGCTATTAGCTAATGACGGTCAGTTACCTACCCACGTGAAAGGACCAGTGCTCACCATGAAACGCAATGGTGAACATCTCAATGATCTCATCGAAGGTGTGCTGGAAGTCTCTAAAATTGAGGCGGGCAGACTCTCGGTTAATCGCGATGAAATCGAACTGCATGAGTTACTTGAGCAACTGTTGCATATGTTCGACCAACAGGCTTCTGGTAAGGGCCTGACCTTTAATTACGAGGTGCCCAAGTTTCTGCCACGCCGGGTTTCCGGCGATAAACAACGGCTGCGCCAGATCCTGATTAATCTGATTTCCAATGCCATCAAATTTACCGACAAAGGCAGTGTGTCCTTGCGTGTTAGTTATCGCAATGAAGTGGCTCACTTTACAATTGAGGATACCGGTCCAGGTATTAGTCAGGCCGATCAGGAGAAAGTGTTCCAGCCCTTTGAGCGGGTATCACCCAGCCATTCTTCTATCAGTGGCACCGGGTTAGGCCTGACTATATCAAGAGCGCTGGCTGAACTCATGGGCGGCGATATTACCTTGTACAGTGAGCCCGGTCAGGGCAGCCAGTTTCATTTGAAGTTACTGCTGCCGCGCCTGAGCGAAAAAGACAGCGAGATTAGCCTCGAGCATAAACAGATAGTAGGTTATGAGGGGAATCGTAAAACAATACTGGTTATCGACGATGATCTCGGACAACGCCAACTGCTCAACGACATTTTGTCACCCATTGGCTTTAACGTGATTACGGCCGATTCTGCCTATGGCGGTATGCAAAGCCTGACCGCACATAACGTGGATTTAATTTTACTGGATCTGAATATGGCTTCGGTAGATGGTTGGCAGGCAGCGAGAAACATACGGGATGCCGGGTATGTACTGCCTATAATTATTGTTTCAGCAAATGTGCGAGACCTCGATACGGTTGCCAGTGCGCGGCGCAATCACAACGATTACTTGGTTAAACCTTTCGTGATTAATCAGTTACTGAGCAAAGTGGGTCAGTGGTTGAGCTTGCGTTGGGAATATCAGGCGGCTGAAACCACAACGGCCAATGTCAGTAGTCAACATAAACCGGATGCCGGCCCGTTGCAGTTTAGGGCGCTCAAATCGCTCGCTGAAATTGGCTATTTGTCTGGGTTTGTAAATAAGTTAAATGATATTAACGACAACTATCAGCTAAGCGCCGATGTAAGATCTGAGCTGAAACAACTGGCTGCACAATGCCAGTTTCAAAAAGCAATAGAAAAAATTGATGTATTGATTGCCAATGGACACCCACCCTGAATGGTTTTAGCGCCCGTAATTAGCAAGCGCCATTAATCGCGTTTTTGCTAGCGGCGCACGCCGTTTCAACCATTCTATTTACTCACTGATTAAACGTTAATTTTAAGTAGCGGGGATTGTGCTGCTTAAAAAAAGTTGAACCATACCGGAGATCGACATTATGGAAAGTATTAAAACCCATCCAAGCGAACCAGACTCAGCGGAATTAAATTCGCAGAGTGCAGCCTCTGAAACGCTGGAAGATTATACGCTGCGTTTTGCGCCGCGACATTATCGGCGTTGGACGCCCGCTGTGGTAGCAACGTCTGCCCTGGGCGGTATTGCCTATTTAGCTGATTTTGCTATTGGCGCAAATATTGGTATCGCTTACGGTACCAGTAATGCCGTATTAGGCATTTTGTTTGCTGCTCTTATCATATTCTGTACCGGCTTTCCGTTAGCCTATTATGCGGCCCGATACAATTTGGATTTAGATTTGGTTACCCGTGGAAGTGGTTTTGGCTACTACGGTTCAGTGATTACCAATATTATTTTTGCGAGTTTCACATTTATCTTCTTTGCCCTGGAAGGTTCGATTATGGCGCAAGGGCTTGAAATTGGACTTGGCGTACCGCTCTGGCTTGGTTACGCAATTTCTACCCTGATGGTAATACCATTGGTTATTTATGGTATGAAAGCGCTGGCAACATTGCAGGTATGGACAACACCACTCTGGTTGATACTAATGGTGCTACCCATGATTTATCTGGTTGCTACCCAACCAGAAAGTATCGATGCATTTGTCAATTATGCCGGTGAGAGCGGCTCAGAAGGCGTAGCGTTAAGTAGTGTGATGCTGGCGGCTGGCGTGTGCTTATCGTTGATAGTGCAAATTGCTGAGCAGATTGATTATTTACGGTTTATGCCACCGCGTACCGAAGCCAATAAAAAAGTGTGGTGGGCATCGGTAATCTGCGCTGGCCCAGGCTGGGTAGTGCTAGGCGCGTTAAAACAAATCACGGGTTTATTTATTGCTGTCTATCTTATTGCGACGTTATTACCAGAAGAAATAAAGCTGGCGAGTGAACCGGTTCACCAGTTTCTTGGTGTATACGAACAAATGATGCCAGGCTGGTTGGCGATGACGCTTGCGGTCATTCTGGTGGTAATTTCACAAATTAAAATTAACGTAACCAATGCCTACAGTGGCTCGTTGGCCTGGACAAACTCTTTTACCCGGGTAACTAAACATTACCCTGGCCGGATGGTGTTCGTAATATTCAATCTGGCAATAGCGTTACTCCTGATGGAAATGAATATGTTTGATTTCCTCAATAATATTCTTGGTTTTTACGCTAACTGCGGGATCGCCTGGATTGTGACCGTAGCGACCGATATTGCGATCAATAAATATGTACTCAAGCTCTCTCCTAAGGTGCCGGAGTTTCGCCGTGGAATGATCTATGCGTTTAATCCGGTTGGCTTCGTGTCTTTAACCTTGTCAGCTGGATTGTCGATTGCCACATTTTTTGGTTTGCTGGGTTCATGGTTGCAGCCTTATTCACCGTTGGTTGCGCTGGTAGTGGCATTTGTAATGACACCAGTGATGGCCATAGTAACGCAGGGCAAGTATTACCAACGCCGCGCTCACGATGGCATCGACATTCCTATGTTTGATGAATTCGGCAATCCAAGTGGCGTAATGATGACCTGTGTAGAGTGTGAGACAGACTACGAACGTCCAGACATGCTAGCAACTGCGGCAGCGCCTAAGGCCAGTATTTGTTCACTTTGTGCTAGTACTGATTCTAGCGGTAAACATATTCTGCCCGTATTGAAATAGGGGGGTTGAATTAAACCTCGCTTCATTAAGTACGTAAATAGTGAGCGAGGTGTACTACCTGGGGTAATGGCTACACACGCCGCAGTAATCAGACACAAAAAAAACCGACTCGCGTCGGTTTATTGATGCACACCTAGAAGTGATTGGTACCAGAGGCCG
>CEUP01022426.1_pt1 | contig 13635 bp, 11 predicted proteins | sample 531371 | NCBI WGS metagenome assembly CEUP01 (sample SAMEA2622738, study PRJEB7988) | marine metagenome | biome: marine biome (ENVO:00000447); feature: marine epipelagic mixed layer (ENVO:xxxxxxxxx); material: "saline water (ENVO:00002010), including plankton (ENVO:xxxxxxxx)" | depth 150 m
TCAGTTATCGTTTTCGACCATGATGGTTGCGATCATTGTATCGGCAATCTTCAAGGCCAGCTTTGGCAGTGACTTCTACAGCCAGTATGCAGTCGTTATGCTGGTGGTGATTATCGGTGTGGCGGAATGGCCTCAGTATGCGCGTACTATTCGAGCGTCTGTTCTGGCCGAGAAGAAGAAAGAGTATGTTGAAGCTGCACGTGTGATGGGCTTTAAAGCGCCACGTATCATGTTCCGCCATATTCTTCCAAACTGTCTATCACCTATCTTGGTTATCTCAACCGTTCAGGTGGCAAATGCCATTATGTCGGAAGCGGCACTCTCTTTCCTAGGTTTGGGCTTGCCAGTAGATCAGCCGTCACTTGGTGCATTGATCAGCATTGGTTTTAACTACATCTTCTCTGGTGCTTGGTGGATTACTGCTTTCCCTGGCATCGTTCTGGTGACGCTAGTATTGGTAATTAACCTACTGGGTGACTGGCTACGTGATGTATTTAACCCGAAAATCTACAAAGGGTGATCTAAGCCTTAGATTTTAATATAAAAATCTCACTACACTAAGAGTCGTAACCTGTTACGGCTCTTTTTTTGCATCTTTTTTATTCTCAGCAGTGAGCCGTCAAAAATGTCACACTATCCAAGCAGTTGGATCGGAAACAGAGGGTTTGAATTAAGAGTATGGATATGATGATGGCTGTGAAGCCAAAGCAAACTTTTGTGAAGTGTCTAAGCATTGCGCTTTTCACCTTGCCGGTAATTTCTTCGCCATTATATGCGCAAGAGTTTCTTTGCGATGCAACTCAGGTGTCTACACAAGAGCTCCCTCGACTCGATCAATCTTGTCCAATTGGTAAAGGTCTGTGGGGAAAACAGAAACCGAAAGGTCAGGAGTCTCAATTCTGGATCCAGTGTGGTGTTTACAGTAAACCTTTGTCTTTGGATAAAGCGAAGAATCTATATCAGCACATCAGCAAAGACGTATGGCTCAAACCAGAAGGAAAAGCCTATCGTTGTTTGCTAGGGCCTTATAAAGACTTCAAGGTGGCCAGTGAGGAGCTTAAAAAAGTGAGGCAAGAGCCGAACTATAAAGAAGCGTTTCTCCGTGAAATCATTAAAGGCGAGCCTGTTAAACAGAGTAAACCTGCGGCTAAGCCAAAACCAGTATCTAAACCAAAACCTGTGGCCGAGAAAAACACGGCCGTAATTCCCGCAGTGGTAGCACCAAAGGTTGATGCGGCTAAGTCTCCTTCGAAAAGAAACAAGGACACTGAAATTGCCGTGCGTTTGTCTGCCTCAATAGATGGTGTTGAATACCAAGTTCCTTACATCATGTTCAGTGATGACCAATTCTATATGGAGCATGATTTACCTTGGAATCGTATGAGCTACGAGCAAGCTTATAAAACCTGTTATCGACAGGGTATGCGTTTAGCTACGCCTATAGAGTGGAAGGCATTATTGGATTCAAAAGTGATGGAAAAAGATAAGTGGCCAATGCACTTACCCTACTGGGGTTCGCAAAAAGCTGGGTTATTCTTTAGTGGTAAGGTCAATCAACTTAAAGGATCATCATTGCTAAACGTGATGTGTGTGAAATAGCGAACCAAGGTTCCACCGAAACTATTAAGCGGGCCTAACTGAGCCCGCTTTGTGTTTTAAGGGATTAAGAACCATCGAATGATTGAGGCTGCGATAGCCAATGTTGTGACACTCATTAGCCATAGTGCAACAAACCAACCTATGCGTACGTAGCCTTTTCTCATTAGTGATATCCTTCCCCATGTTTAAGCTTGCCGCGAAATACCCAATAGGAATAGGCACTGTAGGCAATGATAAGTGGCAGTAAAAAAACGGTTCCAACGAGTAGGAAGATTAAACTGGAATCGGGCGCTGCGGCTTCTTGGTAAGTGAGGGCGAACGGAACTAGGTAAGGGAACGTACTAACCGCAAATCCAAGCCCAGAAATAACGAAGAGCGCAATGGAAAATAAGTAGCCCCGCACCGCTCTGTGGGAGGTTAATGACTCAAACAGTTGCCAAATACAGATTCCAGCGCAAATCGGAATGAGGATAAGTAGCATTGAATTGGGTAGGGTAAACCAACGTTGGGCGATAAGTTCATTGTTGAGAGGTAGCCACAAACTTACTGCAACAATACAGGCCACCAGCGCGATTCCCCATCGCTTGGCGATGGAGTTATAACGAGTAGACATGTCTTTCGGTAGTTTAATCAGTAGCCAACAGGCGCCGAGTAGAATGTAGGCGCACGTTAAGGCGAATCCGCAAAATAAACTAAATGGGGTTAACCAATCAAACCATCCGCCAGTATAAGCTCGTCCTTGCACTGCGATGCCTTGAAGCAGCGCGCCGAGCATTATGCCTTGCATCAAGGTTGCTAACAGTGAGCCTATAAAAAAGGCACCGTCCCACAAGAAGATCCCTCGCTTTGTTCTAAAGCGATATTCAAACGAAACGCCGCGTAAAATCAGCCCAAGCAACATAATGATGATTGGAGCGTACAAAGCTGGCATGACCACCGAATAAGCGAGCGGAAAGACGGCAAACAGTCCACCGCCACCAAGCACTAGCCAAGTTTCGTTACCGTCCCAAACAGGTGCAATGCTGTTCATCATCATGTCACGTTCATCTTTACTGTACGCACTCGGAAACAAGATACCGATTCCCAAGTCAAAGCCGTCCAATATCACGTATATAAGTACCGCTATACCGATGAGCCCATACCAGATTAATGCATAGTCCATAACTCACCCCTTAAGTTAGATGATTTGAGTGTGTTGTTGGTGGCGTTTCTGTTCCATCGGGTAGGCGACTGTCCAGAGCTTCTTCATAGCGAGTAGGTGATTTGCGCATTAGGCGAATGAGGTAAAAGAAGCCTGCGCCAAAAATGATGAAGTAAACGACAATAAATGCCGTAAGAGAGACACTAACGGCTGCCGCATCGATCGGCGACGCAGAATCGACAGTTTTTAGTAACCCGTACACGGTATAAGGTTGGCGGCCGACTTCAGTGGTTATCCATCCGGCCAAGACGGCAACAAAGCCTGCGGGTCCAAAGAGGATACAAACGCGATGAAACCAAGGCGTTTTATAAAGAGTACGTTTCTTTCGCAACCAGAGGCTAATGAGACCAATCATCAGCATGCCAAGCCCTATGCCTATCATGATCCTAAAGCTCCAAAAGACGATCGTGACGGGTGGGTGCTCTTCTTTTGGAAAGGCATCGAGGCCTTTAACTTCACCATCCCATGAATGGGTAAGGATGAGACTGCCTAAATGAGGAATCTCCAATTTGTAGTCGATCTGTTGGGTTTCATCATTCGGGATACCAAACAAAATTAATGGCGCACCGGAGTGTGATTGATAGTGTCCCTCCATTGCGGCAATCTTTGCCGGCTGATGCTCGAGCGTATTAAGGCCGTGAAAATCGCCAGCAACAATTTGAATTGGAGTGACAATAGCGGCCATCCACATCGCCATTGAAAACATAGTTCGCGCGAGTGGGTTATGCGGAGCTTTAAGTAGGTGGTAGGCACCAACTGCAGCCACGACGAACGCTGTTGTGAGGTAAGCAGCAAGCAGCATGTGCACCAATCGATAAGGGAATGAGGGGTTAAAAACGATCTCAAACCAGCTCTCAGGGACGAATTGTCCTTCTGGATTGATGGAGTAACCGACCGGTGTTTGCATCCAACTATTGACGGAAAGAATCCAAAAGGCCGATAAAAAGGTACCGAACGCGACAATGCACGTCGCAGCAAAGTGCAGCCTCTTACCGACGCGATCCATACCAAAAAGCATGACACCCAAGAATCCGGCTTCAAGAAAGAAGGCAGTGAACACCTCATAGCCCATAAGTGGGCCTAAAATGGGACCTGTCTTATCAGCAAATACACTCCAATTTGTACCAAATTGATAGCTGAGCACGATGCCACTGACGACACCCATGCCAAAACTAATTGCGAATATCTTGATCCAATATTTGTAGATTTGCAGAAACTTATCTTGCCCAGTTTTAAGCCAAAGCCCCTCCAACACTGCGAGATAACTCGCAAGGCCAATCGTGAAAGCAGGAAAAATAATGTGAAACGAGACCGTGAAAGCGAATTGAAAGCGAGCAAGGTCCACAGCAAGCATATCCATAGTCTACTCCTGAAAGCGCTACTGCCTATGTTTACGGGCGATGAAAGATAAGTGTTCAAAATGTGCGCAAAAACTTGTCCTGAATGAGACTTGGCGACGTATTAAAGGTCAGCGTTTAGCAAAATGAAGGATGTTGATATGAGTTTAAATAATCGATTGGAGCAGTTAGAGCCGCACTTTGAGCCCGGAGGTAAATATCAGCGCTTTTACCCACTGTATGAGGCGGCAGCAACCATTCTCTACACCCCTGGCTTGGTCAATAAGGGCCAAACGCACGTGAGAGACAGCATCGACTTAAAGAGAATTATGATCATGGTTTGGCTGGCCACGTTTCCGGCCATGTTTTGGGGAATGTATAACACCGGCCACCAAGCTGTATCGGCTTTGTTAGTCACATATTCTCAATCTGACTTAACCGCCCTAATAGAAGCAAGCTGGCGACTGAGTTGGGTGTTTGGCTCACCGCAGGGGATGCTTGAAAGTGGCTGGGCGAGCCAAATGTTACTTGGCGCGAGCTATTTTCTACCTGTATATGTAACCGTATTTGTCGTAGGCGGTTTTTGGGAAGTGCTGTTTGCGATAGTAAGAAAGCATGAGGTGAATGAAGGTTTCTTTGTCAGCTCAGTACTGTTTTCACTCATTCTTCCTCCTACGATTCCACTTTGGCAAGCAGCGCTTGGGATCACTTTTGGTATTGTCGTGGCGAAAGAAATCTTTGGCGGCACCGGGCGTAACTTTCTCAATCCAGCATTAGCAGGGCGAGCATTCCTTTATTTTGCTTACCCAAGCAATATGTCGGGTGGGGCTGTCTGGGTAGCCGCTGATGGGTACTCAGGTGCTACGCCACTCAGCCAGTGGTATGACGGTGGAGCGAATATGCTGGTTAACAATATGACGGGTCAGCCTATCCGTTGGATGGACGCGTTTATTGGCAACCTTCCTGGTTCTATGGGGGAAGTCTCGACCTTGCTAATCATGCTCAGTGGGCTACTTCTTATTGGGATGAAGATTGCATCTTGGCGGATTGTGGCTGGTGTTTTGATTGGTGTGGTCGTGACATCAAGTTTACTTAATTGGATAGGCTCCGATAGCAACAGTATGTTTTCGATGCCGTTCTATTGGCACTTTGTTCTAGGCGGCTTGGCGTTTGGCGCTTTCTTTATGGCTACTGACCCTGTTTCCGCGGCGTTCACCAATAAAGGTAAATGGGCTTATGGGATTTTAATTGGCGTGATGACGGTGGGTATTCGAGTACTTAACCCGGCATACCCGGAGGGCATTATGTTGGCCGTCTTATTTGCGAACTTATTCGCGCCGCTGTTCGATTTTGTGGTTAAGGACGCGAACATAAAACGTAGACAGCGTCGAGCGGAGCGCTAGAGGATTGGACATAAAAAGGCCAACCCTTTGTGGTTGGCCTTTTTATTTAGTGCCAGCTTAGGTCGATTTCCAAAGGTGGGGAGTTGCCATCATCTTCACCACACATTTCATCGTAAGCATTGTTGTGAATTAATTTGGCTGAAGAGAAATGGTCATCACGAAAGTGGTGCCTAACCTGCTCGAGACTCAGAAATTTTAGCGGATGCTGGTCTTCGTCTCTGATAAGGTGTTTTTGCTGGTTCTCAACTCGGTAAGCTAAGTAAATACCGCCTTCAAATGACTCGATAAGCAAATTCATAACAAGCTCCTTTGGGTGAATGCTAGTGTTTGTTACGAACGTTGGCGGTAGAAGTTCAAATGTATGTGAGAGCGAAAAAAGCCCCGTGGTCGCGGGGCAGATCGTTAGTATTGATAAGTGCTCTATTTAGTCGTAAGCACTATCACCTACATACTGAATGTTCATATTGAATGAAGGTACTTGATCAGTAAGGCCCATTAGTTGGATACGATGAGTGCTTGGGTTGGTAAACTCATTGCTGTAGTCAAAGTCTAAGCTTACGTATTCCTTACCGTCTTCAGTCTGCGTCCAACACTTATTATCTTCGGTAAAGTTTGCCCATTCTTCGCCAAAGAAGCCTGCATCAAACGAATTTTGAATATCTGAACAAGAAATATCACCATTTGGATTGTCGATGAAAAGGTCTGCATCAGCTACTTCACCGTCGTTTGCGTTATTTCGCATTTGTGGGGTGATGTACAGCTCTACGTAATCTCCATTAATGAAGAGTGTGGTTAATTGAGCAGTATTTTCCCATGAACCTGTCGAGAGAGTACTTAGTCGACCTTCTGCATCCTCTTTGTTCGTCAGTGCTTCAAATGCCGAGTAGTAGTCATCATCACCAGAGTCTAGTTCTACACTGTTTACAATGTAACGAGTGTTGTCACCCAATGCTGAAGTATGCGCAATCTCTAGCGTCATCGGATCATAATCGTCTTCGACGATGGTGATCACGTCCCCTTCAACGGTGTAGGTTGCGCTTGCGCTTTCCGCCACAGGTGCACAGCTCTTGGTGACATCGCCAGTATAAGACTCACTGCCGAAGTAGACTTTACCGTTTTCCAAATAGAAGGTTTCACAGTAATTCAGCTGAACCTCATCGTCGCCTTCTGGTGTTTCGATAAAGTACAACGTTTTACCTTCCAACGGATGTAATGGACCTGGCTCTGGTGTTGCTGCTTGCTGAACATCCGGTAGCTCGAGTTCCACTGTGGTCGACAAGCCAAATTCGTCTGTTGCAGTCAGTTTGATGGTGTAGTCAGTGTCATCGTCTTCAGCAGAACGAACTGGTTTACCTTGAACGCCAATCACCCCAGAGCCCATGTTGTCGAAGATAAGGCCGTTAGTTGTCGCGTTTGAAGAGAAGGTTAAGGTTAGATTATCGCCCACAAATAAGTTGGTGAAGTCAACGGTGTAACCTTCACCTAGATCTTTACCTTCGATCAGTTCCCAAAGGTCCACACCGTCCTGAAGGCCTGCTAGAGCGTCGTCTGAGTAGGTAGGCTCCGTGACATCGCCTTCATCCACTTCTAACGTGAAGTAGGCAGGTGTGTAATTGGTATCGTCTGAGTTACCGATCATGACGATGATTTCAAATTCACCCGCTTTGGTAATCTTGTCACGTGGGCTAACACCAATGTTGAGTTTGTTGTTGTCGTAGTCGTATACCGCTTTAATATTGCTGCCCGTAAGTGCGGAGTCATCAACCTTAATTAAGCCAAGATCGATCTCTTCAACGTCTTTATCTTCAAATAAGCCTTTCAGGTCCAATTGAACGAGATAGTCGCTAGCACCTTGCATGCCTAATTCTAGTTCGACATCATCTAGTGCTTCTTGCACTGCGTCGTAGACATCATCGTTGACGGTGGTTTTGTAGCTTGGGTTTTCAATCTCTCCTGATGGAATTTCCGTGACGTTGCCATCAGTATCGACTGGGACAACGGGCTTGAAGCTGTCTTCATCAAGCAGTTCAGGATTGCTCTGAGCGATTGCTTCAACGGCTTTGTCCGCTTCTTTAGCAATTTCCGTTGCAGCATCTTGGTAGGTACTTGGGTTTGCGGCTTTTGTTTCCGTTAGAATTTGTGCAGTTTTGTGCAGCTTTGAGTCAGCTTTTGCCCCTTCCACGTAGTCAGAGTAGAGGTCGATGTCACCCGATGCGTCACCTGTAAGTGCTTCAGCAACGGCGGCTTCCGCTTGTTCGATGGTTTTACCCTTGTTTACCTCAATAGCGACAAGATCGGTGATAGGAGAGATCACGTTTGAGGAGTTCGGCGCGCGGAACACCAACTCATGCTCCATTGGTTGGCCTGGTAGGTCCATATCAACCGTGTAAATGCCAGCGTACTGCTCTGAGTCAATCGCGATCAATTTACCTTGCGCTGCGCCACCTGGTGTTAGGGTTTGAATTGCCAGCGTGCCTTCAGGCTTGGTCTCGCCAACATTCAATTGACCTTTACTGTTTGTCAGGCCTAAGAAGCTATCAGTGCTTGGTTCCCAGCTGCCGTTTTGGTTGTTATCGATAAACACCACGGCATTTTTAAAGTAACCATCAAAGCCTGTAAGTACCACACCTTGACGTGCAACGTTATCATCGCCACTGCCACCCGAACCGCCGCCACAGCCGGTAAGTGCGATTGCCACTGATGTTGCCAGTAAACTGATCTTTTTCATTCTGAGTTGTTCCTTGCTTGGTTAAGCTGCTTGTTTGCATTCAGCGAACTAATTTCTAAGCCAAAAGTTTAGTTCGCTGATAAATTAATCACTTTTTATAATCTCTACTTAATAAACTCAAGACACGAAAAGCAGAGCAAAAACCGTAATTTAATTTAGGTTTATTTACTCAATTTTTTGCAGAAGGGGAGCTAAGGGGTTGAACGATAAATCATATTGATTTTGAGTTCTTCTAACCGTTCGGCGTACTGCGGATAAGGTCTGAGAATATAGCTGTATATTTCCCCTTCCGCGAACTTGTCGTACGGCGTGTAAGCGCCATCAAAGGCGACAGAGATTCTGCCTGTCACACTATTACTTTGAAACTCAATGCACTCCACATTGTAGCCTGGAATGGTGCGGTCAGACGATGAAATGATGTCGATACCATACTCACCTAGACCACCCACCACATCCATTTGATACCACTTGGCAATTTGAGCGCAGCTTAGGTTGTGCTGTGGAGCGACGAGATTCAGATCTGAGTCGACGGTTTCATTGTTTGGCCCCACCACTTGATGGCCATAGTCATAGAGATAGTTACCCACCTCAATAGGCAGATATTGGTCATCTGGAAGTGGCAGTAGGTAGTCAAATTTGGTCAATTGAAACTGCTTTTGGCCCGTTACAGCCGTGATCCTTCTCTCCATTTCAGCGCGTGATTTCTGCATGGTATAGCTTTCGAATTGGCTACCATTATCAACGGCCACCAGATAGTTGCTTACCTCTGGCGACACGTTAGATGGGTACTGATGTTTGAGTGTCCATATTTGGTCCGCATCGAGGCTGGAAAGTTGACTAGATATGATGAGCTTGTCACTGTCGAGGTAATAACTGCCAATTTTATGCAGCTGAGACTCTGTCGGGCACGACGTTTTATTGTTTGATGCCGCAAAATAGACCTCTTGCTGAGTGAATTGAAACGCTTGGCAATAAACCACTTCGTAGAGGGTAAATTGCCCATTCAGCTCATGAGTACTTTCAAGTCGATAGAGGATATCGCCTTCTAGCGGATGTTGGGCCTTGGCCAGACGATCATGCAGTGGCAGTTCAAACCGTGCGCTTATCCAGTTCTCTTCAAACTGCGCGCTCTCTCGGACGGAGATCGTCAATGATGGATTAGATGTGGAGGCGGGAGTGCCACTGATGGTGAGCATTGGGCCTCCGCTCATGCTCATACCCGCAAGGTTCAAGGAGATGCGAGTGGCAAGCAGATCGTTGTCTGGGTCATCAAACAAGTTACTGATATTGAGCTTCAGCTGGGCAGGCTCCCCCACAGTAAGCGGCCATTGATTGATAAGAGTGAGAAGCCGTTGGTACTCCTCTTCGACGATAAATGGGGGCGAGTTTTCACGGCTTGCCATGTGAACTTGCGTGTCGCGAGTAATCAGAGTGCTAGTGGTTGGCTCGACGGAATCCTCGAGTGGCAAGTGCTCGTCTTGAAGTGCCGCCTGTGGCTCTTTCGCTTGTTCGTCAGGTGGCGTATTTTCCGATGCAGCGCTGGGGTTAGGCTGATTAGCCACTTCAACGGCGCGTAGTCCCTTCACTTGGTCTTTTGCGGTGGCCGCAGGAGTGGGAGTTAGGGTTAACGCTTGGCTGCGAGGTTTGATTTCGTCAGTGGCAGTGTGTGTACTCACTTGAAGGGGGAACATCCACCAGCCAATGAATGCGCCAAGCGCGAGAATAACGGCGGCAACGCGTGCTTTCATGACAGTGTCATTTTCGTTTGTAGCCAGCTGCGAGAGAACTTTAGGTCCTTTTCTATCAGGCTATTACTGCACTCAAGCAGTTGGCTAATTTCTTGGTTTTTTAGTCCCATCAGATATTTGAGCTTGAGCGCATTGGCTTGCCTCGGATAGCGGACGCTGAAACTGTCTAACGCGCGGTCGAGGATAAACAGTTGCTCGAATTTATGCTGTTGGCAGTCCTGCTCTTCAGCTTGCTGCTGACGCTTTTGTGCTTGATGCGCCCGCGAGTTATCGATCAATATCTGACGCATAATTTTCGCGGCCATCAGGTAGAACTCTCGTTGAGATTGTACGTCGCTGAGGTCGGCGGTCGACATCTTCAAGTAGGCTTCATGAATTAACGCGGTAGTGCTGTTGACACTATCGGCGAGTACTTGGTTTTCATCGCCATATTTTTCTGCGCTGCGTGCTCGCTCTTGCTGTGCAATTTTCCTCAACTGCAAATACGCAAATTGATAGAGTTTGTTTTCTGCCTGTTTGTCACCCGCTTGCCACAGTTGGATGATTTCAGTCAGTGAATGCTTGGTCGTCACTAAATGGTCTCCTGCACTTTTACAAATTCAGAGATGGAGTAGGTGTCTAGCTGTTCATCACCTTGCGCACTTCGAGTGAGATTTTGTTGGTAGCGGTACAGAACACCTTTGTCCCATGATTTTCCCGCGGGTAGATATTCCCAAGTGGTGTAAAGAGGCTTTGGTTGTTTGGGTTGATACCAGCGGACAATTAAATTGAGCTGTTCGATTGATGCGGTTGGTGACTCCGGCGAGACCCACCACATATCGCCATAGGCATGAGTGACATCCTCTGCGTAGTCACGAGCCTGTGTTGGACATTGACCGTCAATGAGCTTGCTTTGCTTGATATGACTTTTTTCGATTAGAAGGCAGGTTTCTTGTAGCTCACCTTGTTGGTAGGTGGTTTGTTGCCATACGCCTTGATAGTTAATTTGGGTATATTGGTGTTTCGGGTAGGTAAACCACAGCATCTCACCTTTATTCGGTCGAGTGACCTTATCGGTTTGTCCAAGACCTTGAGATTTTTCCATCAATAGCTGAGTTGTCGGGTCGAAATTGATTGCCAACGAGCGGTATTTCCAATCCCCTTCGTCATTGAAGTCATCAATGGCAAAGCCATTCAGGTCATTGCGAGTACAGCCCCGGTTTGCGCAATGGAAGGTGCCAAAGTCATCAGGATAATGTTCGATGGGGGTGGTGATAGTGTGCTTGCGTTCACTTGGCTGAAGCTGACAGCCATTGAAGTGGTCACCAAGGCTCGGGTATTCGATCACCGAGTCGGCGGTGATGCGATAGGTTAAGCTACCAATCGGCGGGCGATAGTGAGGGTGGTTTTTGAGCCTCACATCATAGGCACATAAGCGGCCATTACCGTCACGCTGTTTGACGATAACGTTTTGCAGTTCGAGGTTAAGTGGCTCAAAAACAATCGCATCTGACTGAAAATGGTCACGAATGTAGACATTGCTCTCGTTGAGGTGCTCGACAGCGTCGCTGACAGACGCGGGCTGTGATTGGGTGAGCCGTTGTAGGTCAGCATCCACCAACTGGTTTAAATCTAGTGTTCTTAGGTTGTCTTGAAACTTACGATTGCTGAGTTGCGAATCAAGCAGCAGAATCTCTTTACGATTCTCCGGTGTGCTGTCTAACGAGAGCAGCAGTCGGGTGATATTGATACTGCGACTGGGTTTGGTTGATATGGATGTCGGTGTAATGACTTCTTGAGCCGACACAGTAGAGAGCAAGTAACGGTGGTTGTTGTCGCCAAGATAAAAACTGATCACATCTCCAGGGCGATACTGGAACGCGCCTTTCTCGGTTTGTCCAGAGAGCTGCGAGCTGGTTTGGTAGTGCAAGCCCGTCACAGGCGCATCAATAAAGAACCCTGTTTGAATGTTGTCAGGTTGGGCAACGCTCATCGCAGACACGCTCATTAGCAATACGCTGGTTAAAAGTGTTGAGGTGCGCATTTTATTCGACTTTGTCCTTGTCTGTTGAGGAAGGGGGCGCTGCTTTCTCTTCGATTGGCGTCATCATCACGAGAAGCAACTTTTGCTTGATGTGTTTGGGCATGTCGGGATTGGCTAGAATCCGTCGACGCGTTAGGTCCAGAAACGACGGGAGCGGCATTTGTTGCGCGGCTTGGCTTTTGGCATGAAACATCATGCTGGAGACTTCAAAGATCATGTTCTCAGCGATGCGCTTTTCGTGTTCCAGTTGCTGATTTTTATACGCAAGAGAAGACGAGAAGTATCCACCTAAACCGATCAGCAATAAGCACAAAGAACTGATCACTGGGTTGCGTTGAAACAAGCGCAAGCTGCGATAAAACGGTACGTGACGTTTGAGTGAGATAGGTCTTTTCTCAAGCAGGGCTTCGATGTCTTGCTTGAGCGTTGTCACAGACCCAAAACGCTTGGCGCTATGGTGTTCAGTGGCGCGCTGCTGAACCATGCCTAGGTCGGAAAAACGGGCTTGATGAGGGCATAGCCACATCAGTAGTTTGCCGAGTGCATAGATGTCGCTGCTGGCGGTCACCGATTTGCCTTCTTGTTGCTCTGGGCTGGCGAACGCTTTGCTGAATGCGGTTAAACACTCAGAGTAACCCAATGAGACATTCGCTTTCTGAGTGAGATTGAAATCAATCAGTTTGATGTTCTGATACTCATCAACCAAAATGTTCTCCGGCTTAATATCGCCGTGAACAATGCCTTGGTGATGGGAGTACTCCAGCGCGCTGCATACTTGACCAAACAGGTTCAGCTTTTGTGTTAAAGAAAGATCGTGTTGACTAAGGAATGTATCGAGCGATGTGCCTTCGACATGTTCCATCACAATGAAGACTTCGCCATTGTGGATTCCGCCATCGAAGACTTTGGCAATATTAGGGTGATTGAGCTTCGCCAGTAATTGCGCTTCACCAAAGAGTGCTCGATTGTCGAACACTTGGGTTAAATCGGATTGCAGGAGTTTAATGGCGAGCTTCTGCTCAAACGCCTTGTCAGCACGACAGGCAGCGTACACTACACCCATCCCACCTCGACCAAGCTCATGGAGAATGTGGTATTTGTCGATTTGTTGGTTGGTATAGTCTACTTGCTGAGAAGTACTGTGTTCAAAAGTAAATCGCAGTATCTGATCAAGGTGATCGGACGCCTCCGCAGCAACGAGTGGGGCGACTTGTTGATAGAGATCTGGATGGTGCTTTTGTAACTCTTCTAAGGCTTCTCTCTTTTGTTGGTCATCTAAATCCAACAGCAAGTAATACACATCGGTTTTACTTGAATCTAGCTTCACTGAACGTCGGTTTATATTTATTGTTCGGCGTACAGTGTATAGAAAAAGTTAAGCAGTTTCTTACGAAAATGATTAATTTTGAGAATGCTATAGGCTTATTTGATAATTTAGATAATAAAAAAGCAGCCTGTGGGCTGCTTTATAAAGTTTAAGAGAACAAATGCTTAGCGCATTGTCACAAACTCTTCTGAGCCAGTTGGGTGGATTGCTACCACAGAGTCAAAGTCTGCTTTGGTTGCGCCCATCTTCATTGCTACGCCGAAGCCTTG
>CEUP01023350.1_pt1 | contig 13479 bp, 15 predicted proteins | sample 531371 | NCBI WGS metagenome assembly CEUP01 (sample SAMEA2622738, study PRJEB7988) | marine metagenome | biome: marine biome (ENVO:00000447); feature: marine epipelagic mixed layer (ENVO:xxxxxxxxx); material: "saline water (ENVO:00002010), including plankton (ENVO:xxxxxxxx)" | depth 150 m
GTCAGGGGTCGGAGGTTCAAATCCTCTCACACCGACCAACTATCTTTTTGATAAATTTTGAGCTTTTCTTGATTTTTTAAATGGATTAGTCAGCTTGGACCCTATCCGGACCCTTTTGGGGACCTTATACAGTATGGGGCTCTACCCCATAAACGGGGGATAAGCAATCATCTTACCCTGTTAATTTCACCATCCCATCCGCAATTGGTCATCACTCTTATTCTGTAATTCTCAAAGTTTCTAAAACCATACGCTCTTCTCGAAATCATCTCCATTTTGTTGTGGAAGCCTTCGGTGATGACGTTGTTGCGTGTAATGCGCCATATTGCCACTATCGGTTGTAGCCAGGATGCCAAGGTCTTCCCTAATGCGATGTGTGCGCGAGATACCACGCTGCGTAACACCACCGTGGTGCGCCTCAAAGACTTCTAAGCGAAAGCACTCCGATGCTCGGTAGCGAGGCCGAATCCCAACAAAGGGATGTCTGAAGTAACGCCCACAGCACCGAAAATGATATTTAGGCACCTTTAAATGTAGCGTTAGCACCTGATTACCGTGACGTGTGCGCTTCACAGTGCACTTATGTGTGGCTTTTACGCGTAAATGTCGACTCTCACAATGTTTACATAGCGGCTTTTTAGTGGGCTTTGTCCACACTTCAATAAAATCATGTCGATGAACACGTTCTATTTCTAACTCACTTATGCCTAAAATAGTACCTGCGTGGGACATCTGTACTCTCCATTAAATGATTCTTCGCAAAATCAGTTTAATGAATGCGGATATCCCCGTTAATGATGAAGAGCCCAGTATGGTACTTTTCAGGAAGAAATAAAAAGCAGTCTATCGACGGCTTTTCATTAATTAAGTAAGTTACTTTTTCTTAAACCTCACCTCACTTGGTTTAACAGTGATAAATGGTTTGTGATTCGTGAGATACTTTTTCGTGCTCTCTGAATTCTTATGAGCCATTCGCTCCTGAGGCGAATGACCCATATCATTGTATAAGAAAGCAGCTAATGCTCTGATTTCATGATACGTTGGTCTTTTATTTTTTGGCATGTGCTTAAATAAACCAAGCCTATCACGTACTTTGCTGAATTCTCGACTTATCATTTTGCTCGATACTTGTGTCGGATGGTCACAACCTTCACTGATTTGCTTTGAATAGCGCCCCAATCTGTGAACAACATACTGGCTTACGACGTTATTTCTGCTGTCTGCCAGAATTCCTTTTAACGCTTCTGTGATTGGAATCCTGACACGGCTTGTTTCCTGCTTTTGCGTTTTCTGTCTTTGAATTTTGATATACCCATAAACCGTGAAACCATCAATGTATTTGGGTTTATCGAAGTTTTCGCAGTCTGAATATTTCAGCCTACTGATTTCATTAACAGCATGAGTTGTTTGCAATGATAATTCCATTGCAGTTTTCAACCAGTCAGGTGCAGCTGTATGAACTTCTTGAAAGTCAGATAACGACAAACGGGTTCTGGCTTTTTCTTCTTTACGTTTTGTTTTTTTTAGTTTGGCTGGATTCACCGTCATCAAACCCAAATCGAGCATGTAATCAAATACCTTTATCAGGAATTGAATTTTTCTGTTGTAAACGTTGTTTGATTTACCCTCACAATACTTATTCAGGTATTCATTAACTGTGTTGAGGTCGACACTCTTGCTGCTAACATTTCCATGAAGATCGGTCAAACGTTCAGCATCCTTTTTGAGAGTGTTGAGAGTTTCAGGTGCAAGATCTTCCTCGTCGGAGATTCTCTGGATAACGAGAGGTACACACTCGTAAAGAGGTTTATCGTTGACGTCATAAGTCTTCGAGAGATCGAACACTGGTTGTCTGTGCTTATCATTGAAGAGTCTCACCGCAACTACAGCATCAACTTTCTTTGTATCTTGTGGAAACCAAAAATCCTTGCCGTCTGGATACCGGTAACGAAAACGAGGTTTTCCTCTTTTGTTGATTAATGACAGCCCTACGGGTAAATCAGAGTTTTCTGGCTTTCTGCGTTTCGGTGACATTATTTAGTCCTTTTACATAGCTGTTGGAGTAAAGCATCTGCCTTCGATTTACATTTTGTGTCATCAACTTCAATTAAGTATCGACCCGTTGGTGTTTGATTTACGGAAGTGTTGACCGGCATACATCCTTTCAGGATCCAATTCCTCACTGTCTTACCTGTGACCTTTTGGTTGAATACAATTCTTGCATATTCATCAGGTGTGAAAATCCGTTGAGATCGATAATTCATGCATAATGCCTCTCTTTTTGCTCGACGTTACTAATAATAATAATTTGTAAGTCATTGTAAAGTGGGGAGTTTTTCATGGTTGCAACATTATGAAATATGTTGTGTTAAATACCTGTGTTCTATTGGAAAAATAATTTGAATTTTTTTTTAGTGGTGATTGTAAGTTGGAAGGTAATTAAGATTTTAGCCCACTAAAGCCTATCCTGAGAGATAGGCGTGGGTTTGCTACCGCAAATAATAAAGGGTAAAAGTAACTTTCAATTTTGATATGTTATAATGTATCTTTGCCGAGAGGGTTAGATAATGTTTGAAGTAGCAGAATTTAAGAAAGATGTTGTAGTTTTTTTATCGGATCGTATTAAGGATAGTCTTAATACGGTTTATGAAAAAACACGCAAGAGATTTGAAGATTATGAGATATACCAAATAGAACGGTTCAATGATGGTTTTAAAAAAATCGAGATTAATAGGTTTAAGATAATTAAGGATTCAGTGTGTAAAGATCCCGGCGAAAACATATCTTTAACCCAGGTTGAATCACTCTTAAAAAATGAGGTTTCCTCATTTTTGAGGCGATTTTCTTTAGGAAATAGCTTCTTTGAAGAGTTAAGGATTCTTAAGGAAGCACTGTCAAATTCTTGCGTGAATGAGGATTCGCTATCTTGGTTTGAAGACACAGCAATACGTCTGAAAATGGTTTCAAGATGTTTCCTTTGTCAGTCGGGTCACTTTGTTAAAAATGATGTTGATTTTGAATGGCAGTTCTCTGGGTGCATGATTTCACAGCAGATTACGGTTCCAGTTGAATACAAATGTACAGCTTTTGAGAGTAAAATCGATGAGTATTAATACGGTACCTAAAAAATCTTTCGTGGCAGTTAGTAGTAAGTATTATAAGTACCAAGCTGCATTAGCTGTCTTGGACCATGCTAATTCACTGAGAAATGGATTTACCGCAAGTCCAAACGTTCATCGATTGTATTCCTCTGAAAATATAACAATCAATAGGAAAGGTTGTGAGTCACCGATTGAAGCTTTGGAAATGGCCTGTAAAAAGTACAAAAAAGTTACAGGAAGAAAAATTAGATCTGACTTCAATGCTCTCTTTGAACATGTAGTTGTCTTAAGTGAAGAGAACTACTCACGATTGGAAAAGAAGTATGGTAAAACCAAAGTAAAAAAACATGTTGCAAATCTACTGGTTAAATACGCAAAAAGTGTTAAGCAAGAGTACGGCTTCGAGCCGCTCGCAATATCGCTTCATCTCGATGAAGGGCATGTGGGTGATGACGGAAGACTAATCCGCAATATCCATGGGCACGTTAGCCTGTTCAACTATGATTTCGAGAAAAAAATTGCTCCACTACGTCATTTAATGAGCAAGGGGAAGCGTCCAGACGGACGAACTAACGATTTAAACGAAAACTTCGTGAAGCTTCAAGATATTGCTGCTCAGATATTTTCTCCATTAGGTTTTAGTCGGGGAGTAAGCAAATCAGTTACAAGTAAAGAACACTTGAGTAAAGAAGAGTTCGTAAGACAGAAAATGTCTTCGGCTCAGAAAAAATTAGAAGAGTCTGAACATAAATTTGCTGCTTTGAGAGAGGAAGTAATCAATGCAAAGGTGTATAAAAATCAACTCGATGAGGATATCTTTCAGTTGAAAAAGGAAAAAATCTGGCTTACAAACTTGATCGGAAAACTTGGTTACGATGTGAATGCCTTGGAAAAGAAACTGAAAAGGTTCAGCGGCAAGAATTTAAGAAGAAAGACAAGTGAAAGGAATTCGAAAAACACTGTTGTTGTGAATCGCTTTTGATTTAAGTTTCATAATGATGCAACGTATTTTTTACTGATTTCTATTTGAAGTTTCACATTGCGGTAAAAGGGGCGAGTTACACAGCGTGTTTACTTTACTATAATGTGCGCTAATTTATATAGTTCATGCTTTCTTCTCTTACATTCCTTTTCCTTTCCCTTCTTTGTTCAAATTTCTGTGTAATATCTTTTTATATGTACCAAAAACTAATTTATTGCTAAATCTGTTAATTTTTTAACGTTAAAAGGTGGTTTGTTAGTCAGAATTTATGCTTTTTTATATTCATGAAGCCTGGTTTCTTTTTAATTTACTTCATAATGTTGCATAGGTTTTTTTGTTTTTTTTCTGATGTGTAAACAGTTTTGTTGTAATAAATTCTTGATCATTTTTTTGTGATATAATTTAGCTGTATTTGAAAAAAGGAATTTGCAATGTTGTATATGGTTACAGACGAATATGGAAGCTCGGATGAGTACACAAATAATTCTACACACGGAGAAATTCCGGATGAAATAAGTTTGGAGGAAACTATGGATCTGAATGGTCAGATTGCAAAATTCGAGCATTCAGAAGGTTTCCTTCCAGTTATGTTCTCGACGCACGACGACAAACCTGACTACAACGGTAGTTATCTTAGTGATGAACACAAGAATTTGAGATCTCTCTACCGTAGGCGAAAACAGTATCAATACAAGCTCGAGCAGATGAAAACGTCCATTAGAAAAGCTCACGCTGAGTTGCGAATGGAGGGAGAGTACAAAAGCTATAAAGTTACTCGTGAGCATATCAAGAAGATTGTACACACCGTTCTAACAGAAAAATGTACAGGGAAAGGAGCAGTAAGAAAGTGCCAAGCTGAGTTTGGAGAAGAGAAAGAATGGGTGGAAAAAGCTTACAGAAAGTATCTCGTTGATAAGCAGGTCCGCTTAATATCAGACGCTTTAGACTCTGACGAATCTGAGATCGCATCTGAAATAAGAAGTCTACGGCTACTCGAATTTGAAAAAGGGAGTAAGGGTCTGCAGTTTAGTGCATACCTTTCAAAAATCATGAAAGCTAAGAGTATTGCAAACACATCTTTAAGCTTAAAGGCAGAAAATCGGAAGTTAACAGACTGTTGCACTGCTCAAGCTGATAAAATCTCAGAGCTTGAAACAATCATCAGGGGCATGCTTAAGTGTGATAACTTGTACCGTGTAACCAGCTGTAAACGTGCATTCCCCGATTGGAGTTACGAGAAAATTGGGAAATATACAAATCTATCCCGACAAACAGTAAGTAAGTTGTTGCGTAATGCACAATGAACATAAGTATTCATTGAAATTGGGAACACCATCCCCTATTGCGTGTGGCATGGTGCAGCAAGGTGCAGCCACCTTTGGTGGCTATGGTATATAAGGTTAGAATTGATGACTTCCAAATATCGGCTTCCCTCGCGCCCACAACGCTTGCTTTAGCGCATCAAAAATCACTTGGGTTTGCATGGTTTGCATGACATGCCATCCTACGAGTTTTCGAGAAAACACGATAATGACGAAGGCCACGTAGACAAAACCAGACCAGGTGGCCACGTAATTGATATCGGCAACCCACAGCTGATTTGGACGTTGCGTTGTGAACTCTCGATTAACCAAGTCCAAGGGATTAGACACACTCTCATCTGGGAGCGTCGTAATGCAACGGCGCCCTCTACGAACGCCCTGAATTCCCAAGCTCTTCATCAGCCTCGCAACGTTACAGCGAGCCATGGTAAAGCTCTCTCGCTTCAATATCCATATGATAACACTGGCACAGCTGTGTCGGAGCAGCTTCCAGAGCTTTATAGTGATAGTACGTTGATAGTGTAATCCGTCACATACGACAGATCGGCTCTACACCATGCAACGCTCGATGATTATCAATAAACTGGACTATTTGGGTCTCGGTCGAGCTCCGCCTGAGTAAAAAATGCGGTTGCCTGTTTGAGGATTTCATTGGCTTGCTTGAGCTCTCGATTCTCCCTTTCAAGCTCTTTATCGTTATGCTGGCATCAGAAGTCACACCAGGCTTTTTTATATGAGTCTACTTCCATTTTATTAACCCACGCCCTTAACGTCTCAGGCGCGCAATCGATTTTAGATGAAACTGCCACCAAAGCTGCCCATCTCGAAGGATGCTCATGCTCTGAGGTCAAAACCATGCGAACTGCTCGCTCGCGGACTTCTGGGGAATACGTTACTCACTTGTTCATTGACTAATTCACTCAAGATAATTAGCTTCCGATAAACTCGGATTGATTCATACCAATAGTGTACCAAAAACATACCAATATACAGTAGTTTCCTGTGTCGTTTCCCGTCTAATATTGCTAATAAATTGGAGCATATTTCTTTGTATCTCCGAAATATGTAATACTGTCAGAGATGTTAAACGGGTATTAAATAAAGGGAAGTGATATGGCCGAAACTGGAAATATAGAAGCCTTAGCAAAACTAGTATCAAACGATATTTTTAAATGGTTTAAGTGGCGTATTTGCAAACCATGTGATGTGAATTGGGATTGTGTATCAGAACATCATAATAAAAATACTCACCCATCTGACGTCGTTTTTTATTATGACGATCCTTATTCAGCAAAAACATCTTATATCAATACTGACTTAAAGAGTTATGCTGCGGGCAGCATAACAAAGACAGGTATTGAACGAGCACTTAAAAGCCTAGCAATGTCAGTCGAATGTGCAAATATTAGTGAAAGTTGGCAAGATAAATATTTACTTAGCGATATAGATTTCGGTTCCGTTTCGGGTTTGCTTTTCGTATATAACCACGATAACGATTATGATAAAGACTTCGATGCAGAACTCAACAAAGTCAATTCCAAAGAAGTGGCTGTAGCAGAGGACAATGAAGTATTTGTTTTCGGTCCCTCTCGTATTCAGAGAATGTGTGATGTAGTTTCTGATCTAAAAATGCTTAAAGCAGATGAGCAAATGGTTGGTCCGGATCGATACACATTTTTCTATCCAGATCTTATCCGAGCTAGAAGGAGTGGGGATGAGTGGAACAAACCCGCTACTTTAGAATCTTTAACTTCTCCGTGGCTTATAATAAAGCATAAAGCGACGGAAAGTCTCTCTAGTGGGTTCATCGTTTATTATCACCAGGATGGTGATACGGTTGAGGAGTTCGTCTATCTTCTCGATGCCATGTCACATTATCAAATGTTTAGCAGTGATTACAGGCTAAGGGTTCGCTTCACAAGACCTTGCACGAATGCAATTACAAATTTTGAGCGAGCAAAGCATGAGTATTTGCGTATGTGGGGGGATGACTCCGCAAGGCAAAAACAAATGGATTCAATTGAGGCATCTCAAATAACAAATTTCACCAAGACTTATAACCCAATGGAAATAGGGATGAGGCAAGATGACTAAAACGACAGGACCGTCAATTTATATTCCAACGGATAAGAATATCTTTGATGCTTTACAACATAAAAAAGTGACGCAGAGCGAACTGGTAACGTTCCTTAGAAAGCGTGGTATCTTGGTTTCAAACTCCGCACAAAAACAGCAATTAATTGAAAAAATTAGTGCAATGACTCTTGGTTATAGAGATTTTGAATGGCTAGGAAGGATTCTTGAAAACCCCAATAGAAAAGATAAATCCACACATGCCACATTGAAAGGTGAAATTGAAGGAAAGCATGTCAAAAGTGCATGTGAGGCTGTTAAAGCGAACCTAGCCGCAGATGGTGATGATTCCGTAACTGTTATCAAAAAGGGAAACAAGACCACTCTAAAAGTAACATATGTAGATCATGACTTTACTAAGACTGAAATGAGACAACGCTCAGTCAAAACATGTGAAATAGAAATAGAGCAAAGTGACAACAGTGTTGTAATGAAAATGCCGTCGACAAAGAAGGGAAAAGAGATTTCTGAACAACTGAAAGGTGCGTTGAGATATCAAGCAAAGGAAGAAAGCGGGAAAGATTTGCAGGAACACTCGATAAGTTTAGAAGCGATTTCCGATGCTAAGTCCAGAAGCGAGTTTTTCGATATACTCATTCGAAATATAGCCGACTTTGAACTAGATACCGTAACCAGCGTTGATGTGTTTAATTTCAGATTTGGCGGCTCAGATGAGTTCGATGAAGAAGATACTGAAGCAAGATTAGCTTCCTATATAAACAAGGCTGCTCTTAACGGAGAGGGAGTACTAGAGTCAAAAGAATTTAGCCAACTACACTCGCAAGGGTTTTATATCTATAGAATTGTTTGGCTCGCTAATGAGATTGGAACGGAAAAGCCGAGGGTTGAATTTGAAGTTCAATTTGGAGACCCTGCTACTTGCACTGATTTCACCTATAAAGTTAGAGGCTTATATCACTACAATAGCCGCACAGCTCAATATAACGTAACTCGAACTGCTGCTACTAAGCTGGAGAATGATAAGTACGGAATCTATTTAAGAAATGCGTCTGAGCTTGCTCATTCTAAAGTGCTTAAAACGCTAGGAGGCTAGCCAATGCTTAGGGCCAAATTTGTTCAAACTCAACTTCCGCTTGAATTAAAAGAACTTTCTTCTCGTATGAACAGGAATCAGTTCAACGAAGAAATTGGTAAAGGTTTTGTTATCTCATCATCTAATCTAAACAGACTTACAGGTCAATATATAGAAAAATTTAGTCAGACATCTTTAGTAACCGATCCTTTTGGTAATACAACAGAAGTGAATTCTATTGCTTATTTTGTATGTAAGTTTAATTGGGTTTTTGGTTCGTCTTTATTGACTTTGATTGAGCCCCCCCGTTCGATTAAAAAATTTGTCAATGCACTTCATGACCTTACAGGGCTCGGCCTTGTTGTATCTGAAGCAACTGTGAATATAGGCAGTTGGTTAAGCCGGATTGAAGACGCTACGCAATTAATGACGATCACTAAGATAAACACTTCCGGTATAACGTCATCTGATTATAGTACTGCGAGATTATCGATTGTAGGCTCCAAAGATGTTAGGGGGCCGATAAACGAGATGTTAAAAGATAGAGATTATATTATTGATGGCGCTTCGTTTTTTGCAACTTCTGATGGATTGGATTTTCGGTGTGAAATATCGAAGACAGGCTCGATGAAGATTGCTTCAATCAATGCGGAACGTACGCTAGCGCTATTAAGAGAATCACTTGAGTGTACGTTATTGGATTGAGCAGCATTCAATTTAGGTGAATTAGTGTGACTACCAAGGGATACTGACGGTATAAGTACCGAGCGATTTTGACGTAATCACGCTATCAATGTTGTCGCACTTCGGCAAGCTTTGTCAATCGTAACGCAGTGGTATTCATATTTTCACTCATCAGTTATGCGAACGTATGACTTGGCAGCTTATGGCTGTAAACTGTCAGCAGTAATTGTTTTGTATCCTGCTTTTAGGAGCAGCATTATTTAAATCTTAAGTATTTTCATTGCGGCTCGGAGTATAGTTTTAATGGCAATTGGAATAGTCGATACTAAAATTCTTTGGGGGAGAGCGGGAGGAAGGTGCTCGAAACCAGGTTGTGAGGAAGATTTAACTGCTCTAGTTGAATCGGGTAACTATATAGTAGGTGAGATGGCTCACGTTATTGGTAACAAACCTAGTGCTGCTAGGGGCACTCCTGACGGGGGAGCTGATACATATGACAATTTGATTTTGCTCTGCCCAACTCACCATACCCACATAGACAAAGCCCCAGAAGGAGCATATACAGTTGAGATGCTCCATGAATGGAAGCGAAACCATGAAGCAGAAATATACAATGCTGGACGGGCACCCAAATTTGATAGTTTTACTAAGCTACACATCGAGGTTGCACGATTACTAGCTAGTAATAAGGCTACATTCGATGCATTAGGTCCAATGAGCGAAGCCGCTCAATCAGACCCAAGTTCCAATGCCTACTTGGTATGGGAGTTGCGAAGAATCGACAAAATACTTCCTAACAATAGAAAAATATTAAATCTTATCGACGTAAATGCAGATCTTATAATGGATATACCTACTATTAAAGCTATCGAAAAGTTTCGCGTTCACGTTGAGTCGTATGAAAAGCACGTGTACAAAAGGTTAGACTCCTATCAGCTATTTCCGGCAGAGTTTTCAGAGGTGTTTTCATAATGTCTAATGGTTCAAATTCTTGGGGCGTGTCATACAGTCGGATTGCCTGGCTCGAATCTGCTATCAACTCTCATCGTAATGTTATTAATTATTCACGTTATGACGATATAATTATGGAGTTCGACAGAAAGGATGGCAGTTCAATTACATTAATATGCCTAGACGAATATACTCTAGGGGAAGCTATGGTTCACCGAGTTCTGAGCGAATATTCAAAGGTTAATTTTATATATGTGGGTGGCAACTGGAACGGATATACGAGAGAAGCAAAACAACTTTGTCTATCCAATAGTATTGGCCTCTTCAACGCTAGTGAGCTAGCAGGAGCTTTGTGGAAAAATGAGTTTTGGTCGTATCACCAAAAAGATGATGAAGGAAATCCAATCTATCCATACAAAAAACAGCAATCTGCTTAGCGTTTATGGTTTTGGCTCATTTTTCCGAAGTGGTTATGCTAATGATTGTGACTTGTTACTCGTAGTGAATAATAGCGCCCCAAATTTAGGTAAACTTCACGCAGATTTGTCTAAAGAGTTCTTAGAGTTAGGTTTTAAGCTGTCCATTGATTTCGATTTGACAGTTCTCACAGAGCGCGAGCATAAGTGTTCTCCACTTAGAGAACACGACCGGTTGGTGTTAATAGTTGGCTAGCGAGGCACAAACACGTAACTAAAAACTAACTCGCACATCAATCTCTACGCGGATTCTTGGGGCTTGCCGCCTCGCTATACTGTAGCCCCCAATTTTTTTCTCCATTTTATTCTTATTTTTCATGAGTATTTTCTTTGGAGAATGTTAATACTTATTTGTGAATTCAAGGTACCTTCAAGAATTGGAAGGTGGGGTGCAGAGCTATTTATGAGTATGCAAATCAATGTGATGTTGTACGCAATTAAGACCACTCAATATTAGTGTGCTTTTGCTCTTTGTATGCGCGGTTATTTGGGGACCTTATACACTAATGTAAGGACAGTAACTCTTTGATTTCCAATTTGTTTTATTATTTCAAAATTTCCGATTTTTCCGTAGGCTTAACACCGGTTGGATGGCTTTAACTTGTTGAATTTAAAGAGTAAAATCTTTTTCCCAAAGCTTTCATGGGGTGTCAGGGGTCGGAGGTTCAAATCCTCTCACACCGACCAACTTCTCATATTTTTCAATGACTTACCCCGCTCATTGATTGCTCGCGAAATAAGCGTCCCAAAACTGTCCCATAATTGTCACATTATACAGTAGTACAAGTTTAACTTTTCCTAACTGTTTATTCATTACTAACTTTATGTTTCTAGCTTGATGCTCCCGTATTAATAGTGAAAATTTTCCCTAGTCGTGACTAGTTAATCCTGAGGTTTACTAAACAGGACATAACTATGACAAAGAAGACTCAGAAGCGTGATCTGCAAATCACGTTCATTCATCAGTTTAAAAGAGCGACAAGAACCGCTTGGCCTGACAAATTTCGTTTATGTTGGTATTTCAATCCAGAAACCCTAGATTATGTTTACGAACATAAGAACGAGCAATTTGTTACGAATGGTTTTGTTATCTCAGACGGTCTCGCAAATCAGCTTCCAGAAGAGTTCAGGAAGAAATATTTCGAGCCATCTGAACGATGCTTATTGTTCTTACTATTCGAGCTACAAATCGTTGGCTTTATCAATTCAGATGAAGTTGATGATGGAGAGTTTGAAAATGTTTTCGGTGTAACGAAACATCGTTACTTTTCAGCCGAAGCAATTGATGAATGGACTGAGCAGGTTGAACTACTTTAAGGGCTGCTTTGCAGCCCTTTTTTCATCCAGTAAACATAAAACCACTTATTTCAATTTTTAGGTTGTGTTCGTTAAGCCGTAGTTACTTATATGAACAAGGTTCGAATAATAGGAATCAATCAAATCTGACAGTCGCATGTGTGCCAAAAGCTGCCGTTCAAATATTTGTAGCGGCAGAAGTTTACGGGGGCGGATCTTGGCGCACTAGTTGAGAGCGACAGATAAGAATCGAGACCTGTTTCAACAATCAAGGCCGAACGAAGGCTTAACAGATTGTCCACGATAGAAATAATGGCGAGAATGCTTTAGAGCATTTGTGGAAACGGTGTGTTAAGTTCTGTCAATAAAAACCACACCAGAAGATAAAACGTTTAACAGAGGGATGGGTATATGCGTTTATTAGGTTTAGTTTTCTTTCTAATGATGTCGTTCCAATCGTATGCAGCGAGTTTAACCTGTGATGCAGGTAAATTAGGTCTTAGTTTTAATGGCTCGCACACGATAGACTTTCTTCAAACGGCCATGAAATATCAAGACTTTGATTTCACAAGCGTCAAAAATGTTGCTGACATGCAGAAGGTCGTGAAGCACAAGAATACTCTAAAAAGTATGTACAACATGTATAAAAACTCACCTTTCATCTGGGGCGAGACTTACCAAAAAATGCTTCCACTTTGTGATGAGAATCAGAAGAAAACACTCTTTGCAAAAGCTTTTACGCATTATGAAAGCCTCTGGAGAAGCTATTCTCATTATGATCCTGTTGAACAAGAAGAATTTTCACACTACCTGTTTGAATTCGAAGGGGCGGGGCACACAAAGAGTAAGTTCTTTCATATAAAAAGCTATGAACATTTCATGTCTATGTTTGAAGGTGCGATACAAAACATAGAAAACAATACCGATACAATGCAGGCCGCTCTGAACAGCAAGCGAGAAAATGATAAGCAAGAAATACAAGAACTGGAAAATGAAGCGAAGGAAATGGATCGTTTAATCGCAGAGCAAAAGGCAGCCAACGAAAAGAAAAGGAAAATGCAGGGAGAAATAGCCGCGAAGCAACGTGAATTGGACCGTCTTAAGAATCAGAGCTTTGAATCGTCTCAATCAACGAATAAGCAAAGCGGTTACTCAACAAGCGGCAATGTTGGAAATAGAACGATTAAACCAAACAGTGTGATATGCATGAGTGAAAGGGCGTATGATCGACAAATGCAGGCGCTCGCACAAGATGACCTTAGACTATTTTCAGGTTGCACCGTTAATGAGAAAGCCGTTAAAGGCTGGTTCGATGATATAAGCATGTTTAGCGGCACTTGTACTTTGCTAAGCTCAGATAGAAGCCGAAAGATGTGGGTTAATTGCGAGAGTGTGAAAGACTGATAATATAGTGACGCTAAGGCTCACGCCGTGGGCCTTAGGGCAGCCTTGTGACAAGCAGCCCCGTACAGCCTAGATTTCAATAGACTCCGATATTTCC
>CEUP01030317.1_pt1 | contig 13418 bp, 14 predicted proteins | sample 531371 | NCBI WGS metagenome assembly CEUP01 (sample SAMEA2622738, study PRJEB7988) | marine metagenome | biome: marine biome (ENVO:00000447); feature: marine epipelagic mixed layer (ENVO:xxxxxxxxx); material: "saline water (ENVO:00002010), including plankton (ENVO:xxxxxxxx)" | depth 150 m
TAAGTTTATCATGTCCAAAAAATATAGTTAACAAGTAAGTTAACAATTGGTAGTTAAAAAATTTAAAAAAATTATAGAAGAAACCAAAATACATTTTAAAACTACTCAAACAATGAAAAATAATTTTCAAATTTCCTGATATCTCATATTTTGCATGTTCAAATTTAATATTTTTGTAAAAATCTATCAATAAATACATTTTTTTTACAAAATATAATATTTTTCCAATATATATATTGACAAATTTTTATATTTATCCGAAAATTTTGGAGTGCTTTGGGGGTATGATTCCCATAAAAATACTGTTTTTGCTCGTTTTAATTAGCAGTCAATGCTTTGTATAGCTTTACAATAAATACATAGCAAAACGAGTGCCAGTCATTTTGTGTGATAAATGCCACCTACCAAAATTCGCATAAGCGATAAATAATTTGGAGGCTGGAAATGGTCATTGCTGTAAAAGCGAATCCGTCGCATTCAGTTATTGTTGATAAAAAAACACACTGTAAAAGGTGTGATTCTAAACTTTTTATGGGCGATTATGAACCAGAATGCTTAAACTGCGGGTACGCGGAATATTCTTATACTCAAGCAAAATTACCCAAAAATAAAAGAGGTATATTGAGTACAGCTACAAGATTTATAATCAGATATTCTGGAGAATTTGCCAACCTGGCTCAAACTCTAGCTCACGTAAAATTGGTGAGATCTGGTCATAAAGTGGTTTATGATGTGAAGTGTCCGTTTTGTGAAAAACATATGGACCAAACATCTTTGTCCGGTAAAAGACCTGACATGAGAGAACAAAGATATAAATGTCCAAGCGGACATAGGTTATCTTTAATTCCAAACCACCGTGGTGTACTTGGCTGGAGATAAGAATTAGAAAAAAATAATTCATTGTGATTTTAGATATCTAAAATGATTTTACGAAAGATATCTGGAATTTCTTTTGAGAAAAAATATCTTGGATTTGTGCTATAGTCTATAGAATGGATCAACCAGAAAAAAATCTCAAAAACAAATCTCAAAAAATAAGGTTCATTTGTGATTTTTCGCCTCCAAAAGGAAGCGATCCCAATCTGATCAAACAAGCCGAACAACTATCTACAGATTATATCTCAATAGCATATAATCCCGGAAAATCTGTAGGAGCTAACTCCGCTTTTACTGCGTATCTAATTAAAAAAAAATTTAAAAAAAACGTCATATTTACTTTAGCTACCCGGGATATGAACACACTTGCTATACAAAGTTATTTAGTAGGTGCAAATTTACTAGGCCTTAACAACGTAATTGTACTTAGAGGCGATCCATTAAACCAAAAAGAAAAAGATATCATGAGTGAAATTCATGATATATCTACAACCGAAACAATTTCATCAATAAAAAATTTAAATTCAGGAAAAGATTTCAAAAACAAATCTCTTAAATCAAAAACTGATTTCAGAGTTGGTGCAACAGTAGATTTATGGAAAAATTTTGAGAATGAGAAAAAATTAACCCGTTCAAAAATTGAGTCAGGTGTAGATTTTTTAATATTTCAGCCTATATTCAATCCCAATTTATTGATTGAGTTCCTAACCTTATATAGAAAATCATACGGAGAAGAAATTAAAGTCCCCCTATTTATCGGATTACAAATGCTAGAACAAAATAGTCTGTGTTTTTCCAAAATACCTCAATGGATATCAAACGATCTATCTAATGGCAGAAATGGCATTTCTATATCTGAAGAAATCCTAGAAAATTTCATATCTGAAGGTTTCACATCCATTTATTTAGTCCCAGCGATATTCAAAGATGGGAAAAGAAACTATAAAACAGCAAAATGTATTTTAGATAAATATAATTTTTAGCTCATATCTTTAACGGCTGCTTCATGTTGTTCAGCTGCGTGATAAGAACTACGAACAAGTGGACCTGCAAAAACATGACTAAAACCTAATTCAAAACCAATATCTTGAAGAGAAGAAAATTCTTCGGGAGTATACCACTTAGATAATGCAACATGTTTTTGACTTGGTCTTAAATATTGACCTATTGTTAACACATCACACCCAACTGACCTTAATTCTTCCATAGTTTCAATAATTTCATCCCAAGTTTCACCCAACCCAACCATCATACCTGACTTGGTAACAATATTTGAATTAATCTTCTTAGAATCACTTAAAAGCTTTATAGATTGATCAAAATTTCCTTGAGGTCTAACTCTGGTAAAAATACGCCTTACGCTTTCAATATTATGATTCAATGTGTCCGGATTTGATTCAATTATCGTTACCAATGCTTCATGATTTCCTTGAAAATCTGGAATTAATACCTCAATTTTACAATCATCAACTTGTTTGCGGACCTGCTTTACACATTGGGAAAATATGAATGACCCACCATCAGGCAAATCATCTCTATTAACTGAAGTAATCACTACGTATTTTAAGCCCATTTTCTTAACAGACTGAGCAAGTCTAGTAGGTTCTGTTAAATCCAATCCAATTGGTTTGCCAGTTTTCACAGCACAGTAAGCACATGCTCTAGTACATGTATCACCTAGAATCATAAATGTAGCAGTTTTCCTATCCCAACAACCACCAATATTAGGACACTTTGCCTCTTCACAAACGGTATGCAACTCATTTTCTCGAAACAAATTACGTAATTCTATATAATTTTTGCTAGAAGGAGCTTTAACTTTAAACCAATCTGGCAACTTTCTTGTAGTCACAAAAAACTCCAATTAAAATTTTTATCTTTGAAATAAATTCTTTCTAACTATATCAGATACAAAAAAAGTAGGACATAAGAAATATACCCTGAACTATCAAAACAAAAAAATTAATTAATAAAAACGCTATCTTAAAGGAAGTATTCTCTGAGTATGACTAATATAGTAATATGAGAAATAGAAAATATTTGTATTAATTTCAAATTAAAGATAGGAAAAAATGAATTTCATAGGAATAGGACCAATAGAAATTATAGTAATCCTTTCGGTAGCTATAATCATTCTAGGACCAGAGAAAATCATACAAACTATCAAAAGTTTAACTAAAATTTACAAAGAAGTAATCTCATACATTAACGGTATAGAAAAAATTAATTTAGATATTGATGACTCAGAGTCAATTCATAATGATGAAACATCCTTCACTATTGAAAAATCCGAAAAAAAATCTATTGAATCAGACAAAGATAAAACTTCAAACCATTAACATTTGGATTCAGAGTATTAATTGAACAATAATCAATCGACATTTTTAGAACATTTATCAGAGCTAAAATCAAGACTGATAAAAATCTCACTATTTTTATTTTTATCTACAATAATTTGCTTTATTTTTCACCAACAAATTCTAACTGTTCTAATGTTACCTGCTTCTGGTTTCGAAGGAATTCCGGCACAAAAACCAATATATACTTCATTGACAGAATTCATTGGCATAGCAATGAAAGTTTCTTTATTTAGTGGATTTATAGTTTCTCTGCCATTTTTAATTTATCAAATAATTATGTTTTCTGCCCCAGGCTTAACTGCAAAAGAAAAAAAATATGTGTATTTTTTAGCACCTTTCAGTCTTTTAGGATTTTTATCTGGTGCAGCTTTTACGTATTTTGTCTTACTCCCACCTTCTATCACTTTTTTACTAACTTTTGGTGACGACATAGCTTCTCCATTCATAAGCATAGGGAATTATATCAATTTAGTAGTCAGACTAATTTTTTGGATAGGATTAATTTTCGAAACTCCATTAGTGATGTTCTTTCTAGCTAAAATTGGACTTATCTCTCATAAAACTCTATCTAAAAACCGAAGATATGCAATAGTATTTTCTTTTGTACTCTCAGCAATAATTACCCCCACTATAGATCCAATCAATCAGACACTAGTTGCGATACCAATTATCGTCATGTTCGAATTAGGATTGATATTAGCTAAAATTGCACAAAAATAAACTCAACTTTAAATCAAATTTTTCCTGTCTACTATTTCACCATTAGTAATCACGTCAACTACATTTCGTAAATTATTTATATCTTTAGTAGGATCTCCATCAACAACTAAAATATCAGCAATTTTATTTTCTGATAATGTGCCAACTTTATCATCTATCCAACATGATTTAGCAGAATCTTTAGTAGCGCTAACTATAGCTTCAATTGGGGATAGACCAACACTAACATGAGCAGATATTTCTGACTGAAAGTCTCCTGTTTTATAATAGGTCCAAGAAGCATCCGATCCACATGCAAGTTTGACGCCTTCAGAAACCATTTTAGAAACAATCTCTGCAACTTTTTCGCTTCTATATTTAGAAGTTTCTAACAATTCCCGATCAATTTGGGTCAAAGAATCTTGCTCTTGTTTAGTTTCCAAAACTTTAATTGTTTCTCGGCCTTGGTGTAATGTTGGATTTAAATAAGCTCCATTTTCTATAAATTTTTCAGTGATTTCAGGCCTATAATTAAATGTTTCATCAGATTCGATATGATAGCCATGAATAATTGTATCTACTCCCGAATCTAATGCATTAATTATTCCCTGACTAGACGAGCAATGCGCAGCTACATGTTTCCCCATTTTGTGCGCTTCATCAGTGATTGCTTGAATTTCTTTTCTAGTGAATGAAGGCCTAAATGGTAACGAAGTAATTGTGCTTCCTCCTGTAGCAGTTATTTTGATAAAATCTGCTCCTTGTTTAATCAATTTCCTTACTGATTGGATACATTCAATTTCTCCTGTAGCTTCTTCACCAAAATATCCCAAATGCCCCCCAACAATACTTAACGGTCTTCCAGTTAAAATCAACCTTGGGGATGGAGTAATGCCCATTTCAACAGCTTTTCTAAGCATAAATGTTGTATTATTTTTTGCTCCACAATCCCTTACAGTTGTAACGCCAGAATATAAATGTCTCCTAGCATTTTTTGCTGATTGCAAGGCTAAAACTTCATCAGGTAAAGTAACCAAATCATTACCCACTCGACCATCTCCAATACCATTCAAATGCACATGACAATCAATCAAACCCGGTAATATTGTCTTATCTCCATAATCTAAAACTTTAACACTAGCTCCTTCAGGAGCTAAAACTGATTCTTGATTTCCAACATCCTTAATCAATCCATTCTTGATCAAAACCGAAGCTTTTTGCAAATTGTTACCTCCGTTACCATCAACTAACAAACCTGCTTTAATCAAAGTGAAATCGTAATTATTGTCTGTCATGCTATTCCAACTTTCTTTTTTATAAATCTAATTTATTGATGGAGGAGATTGTATGTATACCTTATTTGAATCTTTTGAACCACGGTCAATTATATTGCCATCGAAAATTACTTCGTGAATATTTCTTAAATTTCCAATTTCTTGAAGTGGATTACCTTTAATTACAACCATATCTGCTTTTTTGCCAGCTTCCAAAGAACCAACAATATCATCCATGCCCAAAGCTTTTGCAGCGCCCAATGTAACAGAATTAAAGCTCTGTGAAACTGAATATCCTGCCATATTAACACATTCTGTTTCATGAATAGTATTTCCAAGCTTATAATCTCCCCAGGATGAATCTGAGCCAGTAATTACTTTAACTCCCATTTCCATCATCTTTGAACAATCAAGTAATCTCTGATCAAAATTTCTTCTATGCTCATCAAATAATTTGATTTCATTCTTTGAAAGAGGCCTTTTGAGTGCTAATTTTTCCATCTCCCAAGCTCTTGCTCTAAAAACGTGTAAAGTAGGGTTAACAAAAGCTTCAGATTCAGCCAACCTTTCTGCTACATCTGGTCTAAATTTATCTGTTCCATCAGGCTCCTTAAAAACGGAATGAATTATCATATCAACTCCGCTGTCTAATGAATTAATTGTTCCTTCAGTAGAAACACAATGAGTTGCAGTTAATTTACCAAACTTTTTTGCCTCATTAGTAATCGCTAAAAGTTCATCCATGTTAAATGCTGGCAAAAGTGGAAATGATGTCCTTGTCGTACCTCCAGTCTGAGTAATCTTAATATAATCAGCTCCCTCTTTAATCAGAGATCTAACGAATCTAGTAACTTCAAATTCTCCTGTAACTTCTCCTCCAAAATATCCCATGTGTCCACCAATAATGGATACAGGTCTCCCACATAAATTCATCCTTGGTCCAATTTCTATACCATTTTTGATAGCATCCCTAAGTCGAAACATTGTCATGTTCTTTGGACCGTTTTCTCGGATTGTTGTAACACCTGAAAAAAGAGCAATCCTAGCATTACTGGAAGATTTTATAGTAAGAATTTCATCAGGGATTTCTGCAACTTCATCACCTAATCGGCCATCACCAAATCCGTTGTGATGAGTATGACAATCAACCATTCCCGGAATGAGTACAAAACCTGTGTAATCTAATAAATCATATTCTTGATGTTCAACAATTTTAAGTATTTCAGATTTTTTACCAATTTTTACGATAGTAGAACCTTCTATTAAAACAGCTGACTCTTCTAAAGGTTTCCCTCCTGTGCCATCAATAATTTGACTTGCTAAAACTACTTTTTTCTCTTGGTTCATATTAATTTAACTATCTATTTAAGTCAGCTCCACATTCAGGACAAAATTTTTGATCTTCTTTAACTTTAAATTTACACTCCGGGTCCGGGCAAATATCTTCATCAATATCTTCATCAATAATTTCTTCTTCAGATGAAAAATTTACACCACATTCAGGACAAAATTTTTGATCTTCTTCAACTTTAAATTTACACTTCGGGCAAATATATTCGTGTTCATCAATAATTTCTTCTTCAGATGAAAATTCATTTATACCTTTATTGATTAAATCGAATGCGTTAGAATCTGGAGAAATATAATTAAGTGTTGCGACAGTCCCTTTGTCCAAATAAACATCTACTGATTGATATCCTAAAGGCCTCCCTAATATACCATCCCTAACTTTAACATCCCTAATATTAGAAAATGGAAACAAAAACCTCTGGCTGCCAAAAAGCCCTCCTCTTTGATAAACCAAAGAATTTTTTGATATCGCATAGAAAGTCCTTTTAGTTTCCAAATATCTTGGTAAAACTACAACGAGTATGACTACAGCGCCAGTAATTTCTTCTATAACACCAAAAGCATATAAAGCCAATAATACTATCAACCATGGCAGTGAAGACCATAACCAAGAATACGGAACTTGTTTAACAATTTCACTATCATCTGGAACCTTAATATTGCGCCCCAATGGATCTCTTTTATTTGACATATAATTCTCCCTATTTTTTTATTTGATTTTTCAGAAAATCATTCTCGTCTTCTAATTGCTGCAATCTATCTAATAAGCCCATTATTACTTCTACTCCAGCTAAATTAACTCCAATATCGTCAACCAGGGTACGTAATTTTTTTACGCGATCAATATCTCTCCTTGAAAAAACTCTCTGGTTACCTTGACTACGAAAAGGTTCGATCAAACCAATTCTTTCGTAATATCGCAAAGTTTGAGTTCTTAAACCTAGAATCTTGGCAGCAACGCTAATTACAAAACAAGGTTCATCATATCCTAATAATTGACGCTTATTCATTATCTATTCTCTCATCCGAATATGAATCTCTTGTATTTTTGTAAAATTGTTCTTCCTCTACACTTAATTTCATAGGAAGCAAAGGACGAATTACTGCGTAAAAATCTCCTCTTTTTGAAAAATCTCCAACTTTAGACATACCTAAACCTGGAAGTTTGATTTTTTGACCATTTTGAGTTCTAGGAGGAATTTTCAAATCAACAGATTTATCTAAAGTATCTACTCTAGTTTTACATCCCAAAATACAATCTGATAAAGGTATGAAAACTTCTGTAGATAAATCCAAACCGTCTCTTGAAAACTTTTTATTAGAAACAACGTGAATTTTAATCAAAATGGTGCGGTCTCTACTAGGTTTAATTTTAACTACAGATCCCGTATCAACTCCTGGAGGAATCTTAACTTCAATATTTCTAGAATAATTTAAATTTAATTTTCTGACAGTTCCTCGAAATGATTCTTCTAAAGAAATAGATACATTTATCTCATTTTGAATATTTTTTCTCTGATTAGGACTCGGATTTTTAAATCCATGGTTCATATTAGAAAAAATATCGCCGAAGCCCCTAAAATCATTAAAAGAAGATTTTTTGTTATTACCGAAACCAAAATTTGACCAATCGGAACCAGGATTGTTTTGATTTATTTTCTTCCAATCTGACCCATATAAATTATATTTTTCTCTTGAATCTTTATCTCCTAAAACTTCGTAGGCTTCATTAATTTCTTTAAATTTTTTCTCTGAAACTTTATCTCCTGAATTTAAATCAGGATGATATTTTCTTGCTAACTTTCTATAGGCTTTCTGAATTTCTTCTCCAGAAGAATTTTTTGAAACACCTAGTGTCTTATAATAATCTGATGATCTTGTTGCCATATCGTATATCTCAAATAAAATTAGAAACAAAACTTCCAATAGTTATAGTGTTTACTATAACTAATATAACACATATAGTTCATGTAAGTTTAATTATTATATAAAACTTATAATTCAAAAGCAATTTAAAAAAATTTCTTGGTCAAATTAAAATATTCCGTTGACATTGCTGTTGACATTGCTAGTTTCATTATGATTTGATTAGTTTAGATCAATTTTGTTTCGCATGGTAGTGGTTTTAGATAGAATCTAAAATAAGAGGAAACCGGTCAAAGTCCGGTACTGTCCCGCAACGGTAGGTGAAAATTCACAAGTCCGATACTCAACCACCATCAGGTGTGAAGATCCTTCGAGGCTAAGGCAACACACAAAATTAAACCTCGTTTCCTTATCCTTGAACGAGGTTTTTTAATTTTTATGCAATATGCAAGGATAAAAAAGAATGAAGAATAACTTAATTACAACTATGATGTTTTTAATAGTTGCATTATCTATTACTGTAGCATGTAACAGTTCAAATACTGATTCAAATCAATTAAATTCGAATCAAAACCAAAAAAATGATACGACAAAATATCCTATAGATATATTGGATTCTAACGGGGAAAATGTTCGTATATATGAAAAACCAGAAAAAATAATAGTACTAGATTCTGCGGCTGTCGAAATTTTGTTCGCAATTGGACAAGGAGATAAAATTGTCGGAACTCATTCTTTCGTTACTCACCCAGAAGAAGCTAAACAAATCCCCAAAGTTGGAGATGCATTTAGTATAAATATAGAAAAAATTATTGAACAAGAACCAGATTTAGTTTATATATTTTTCAATAAATTTGCTGAAGACTTAAATAAAAATCAACTAAAAGTCTTATATATAAAAACTCTCGAAAACGACTTCTCTAATATAAGTGATCAGATATTAATGTGGGGCAAAATAACAGGCAATCAAGATTCTGCAATTCAGTTATCTAAAAAATTTCAAGATCAGATTGAAAATATTCAATCAAAAATCAATTATCAATCTGAATCTCCGAAAATTTTTATAGACACTACTGACTTATGGACAAGTGGGCCGAACACTTTAATGGGTGAAGTTCTTGAATTACTAAACTTATCTAATATTGCACATGATATTTCAGGTTACGCTCAACTAAATCCAGAAATAATAATTGAGAGAAATCCAGATTTCATTATCACACCAAATCCAAGTACATTTAAAAATAATCCTGCTTTTCAAGAAATTTCTGCAGTAAAAAATAATAAAATATTTACGCTGCAATCAGATGCTCTATCGGTTCCAGGGCCTAGATTTCCTGAAGGAATAAATGAACTAGCTTCTTTAATATATCCTGACTGGTAACAAAAATGATTTTCCCTTGGAAATATACATTATTAAGCTTAATAATCTTATGTTCAATTATGGTTATTTCAATCAGTATAGGGCCAGTGTATATTTCTTCATTTGAAATTCTTAAAATTATAACAAATAAATTACAAATAATTGAAATTGAAAAATCATGGCCACAATCCTTTGAATCAATTATTTTAAATATCAGAATGCCTAGAGTTTTCTTAGCAGGAATAGTCGGACTTGCACTTTCAATTTCAGGAGCTTCATATCAAGCATTATTTAAAAACCCTTTAGCCGATCCATACTTATTAGGAATAGCTTCTGGAGCTGCTTTGTCAGTGACAATTGTCATGACACAATTTGAAAATTCATCTCTAATAACAAATTTCATTCCTGTCTCTGCATTTTCAGGAGCAATAATATGTGTTACAGCAACTTATTATATTTCTACTAAACAACATGGATCAACAAATACATTGATACTTTCAGGAATTGCTATAGCTTCAATTACTCAGGCTTGCACTAGCTTTTTAATGCTATATAGTAATCCTGACTTAAGGCCTCTATTAAGTTGGATTTTAGGTGGATTTGCTTCAGCTCAATGGGATCAAATATTAATTATTGGACCATATATTTTAATAAGCACCATAATTTCTATATCAATTTCTAAATACTTTAATTTAATTCAATTAAACCAAGAACACTCACAACAACTGGGATTAAACACTCAAAAAATCAAATTAATTATAGTGATTAATTCATCAATTAACACAGCTGCTGCAGTTTCATTCGCGGGAATAATAGGTTTTGTAGGATTAATTTGTCCACATATTATAAGAAATATTTTTGGAGGAGATTACAGAAATATAATTCCATTATCTGGAATATTTGGTGCCATTTTATTAGTTCTGTCTGACACAATTTCCAGAACAATTTTAAATCCAGTAGAAATTCCTGTTGGAATACTTACAGCTTTATTTGGGGGACCGTTTTTTCTATATTTGTTAGCAAAAACAAAAAATCAAAACTAATTATTAAGTTAAACAATGAATAATTTATTAAAAATTTCGAATCTTTCATTTAAATATGAAGGTGAACATATATTAAAAAATATCAATTTTGAAAATTCTACAGGAAAACTCACAGGTGTTATTGGCCCAAATGGAGCAGGAAAATCAACTCTATTTCGTTTGATTACCGGCACATTAAAACCTACAAATGGCGAGATCGTAATTGCAGGACAAAATGTGTCGGAATTAAGTATAAAAAACAGGGCTAAATTGGTTTCATTAGTTCCACAAAACCCCGAAATTCCTTCAACTCTTTCCGTATATGAAACAGTCTTATTTGGCAGACATCCATATACAAATTTTTTAGGGTGGGAGAACAAAAAAGATTTAGATGCTACTAACAAATCACTAAAATTAACAAAGATTGAACATTTGGGGAAAAGAAAAATTCAAACTCTATCTGGTGGTGAAAAACAAAAAGTTCTGATTTCTATGTCAGTTGCTCAAAACACCCCTATTACTTTACTAGATGAACCAACTTCAAATTTAGATATTGATAATCAAATTTTGATACTTAATACCATTAAGAACTTACAAAAAAATAACCATTCATTTCTGATATCTCTACATGATTTAAATCTTGCTTCATTATATTGTGACGAACTAATTCTTTTGTCAAAAGGAAAAATAATTACTATTGGTACTCCTAAATCAGTTCTTACAGAAGATAATATCAAAAAAGCTTACGATACAGAAATTAAAATACTAGAACATCCAGTCTACAACACACCTATCATCACCCCTATAATTAGCAACCCATCTAAGTAATATCACAAATTTTGTTTGAATTAATTGTTGTATTTTGATAATCTCACTTTATAAGCATTTATATGTATGTAAATTAGAAAGCCATCATGGAAAATATTATTGAGATAATTTCAAAATTATCTTTATCAGCTATAGCAGGATATCTATTAGGTTCTATTCCTTTGGCCTACCAAATTAGTAAACGTAAAGGAGTAAACATATTTAAAAGCGGAACTGGACTTGCCGGTGCTTCAAATGTCCTACATAGTGTTGGTAAAAAACCTGCTGCAATAGTATTTTGGGGAGATTTTTTAAAAGGCTTTTCCTCAATATTATTTAGCAACTTTATTGGTATTGAAGGACACTGGTTAATTATCCCTGCTTTAGCAAGTATTATGGGGCACTGGAACTCAATCTTCACAAAATTTAAAGGTGGTGATGGAATGGTTACACTTGGAGGAGCTACAGTTGGAGCATTTCCAATTATTGGACTAACAAGCATTACTACAGCATCCGTTCTAACACTTCTACTTAGAGTAATTCCCTATATAACATTAATAGGATTTTCAATCGGTGGCTTCATGTTGTTTATTTTGAATATGATTTATTTTTCAGATCTAAATCTTGCAACAGGTTACTTTATTCTCTATATTTTGGTTGTAGCACATGCGTTACGTGGCCACAGAAAAAGAAGACTCTTTTTAGAAAAAATATAATTTATATTCTACTAATCTATTACTAAGGTGATCCATCATGGGAAATATGTCTGGAGTACAATCAATTCTCGAAATATTTAAATCTAGAGAAGTTAGATATATTTTCGGAAATCCTGGTACTAGTGAAAGTCCTTTGATGCTTGAACTAGAAAAACATCCGGAGATTGAATATATTTTGGTACTTCAAGAAGGAGTAGCAATTGGAATGGCTGATTCATATGCGCGTTCCACAAAAAAATCCTCGATCGTAAATCTACATATAGAAACTGGTCTAGCAAACGGCATTAGCCTTTTGCATAATGCAAAAGAAAGCCGAACTCCAATAATTGTTACTGCAGGCAATAAAGACATCAGAGAGATAGCAAATGGCCGAACTGATCTTGCAGAAATGGTAAGATTATTCACAAAATCTACAGCAGAAGTTACACATCCTGAACAAATATTAACCTCACTTAGAAAAGCATTTAATGAAAGCATGAATCATCCTACAGGACCCGTTTTTGTTGGTTTTTCTGCAAACTCTTTAGATGAATTTCATCAAATTGAAATCTCTGATGACATGCAAAAAACCAAAAAATTTCAACCTGACATGAATGCAATACAGGATTCTGTTGAGCTTCTTGCTACCGCAACTAATCCTGTAATATTAGTTGGAGATCAAGTATCTCAGTCCGACGCAACTAAAGAAGCAGTTCAAACTTCAGAAATTATTGGAGCTAAAGTTTTTGCAATGTCATTTTCAGGAGTCAATTTTCCAACAAACCATCCAAATTTTAGAGGAGATATCAAATTAGGATATCTAAACTCATTTCAAGCAATTGAAAAAGCTGATGTAATTTTATCTATAGGAAAATTCACAGATGGATATTATATGTTCTCAAAACCGCGTTTAGAATACTTCAATCCAAGAACGAAATTAATCCACATGGATGTAGATTCAACATCAGTAGGAAATACTCAAAAAACAGAAGTGGGTTTAATAACTGATCCAAAGATTGGATTATCTATGCTAAATACCGCTCTCCAAAGTGAATTAACTACAAATCAAAAAGAAATATCAAAAACTAGAAATAAAAAATTATTAGATG
>CEUP01105066.1_pt1 | contig 13387 bp, 15 predicted proteins | sample 531371 | NCBI WGS metagenome assembly CEUP01 (sample SAMEA2622738, study PRJEB7988) | marine metagenome | biome: marine biome (ENVO:00000447); feature: marine epipelagic mixed layer (ENVO:xxxxxxxxx); material: "saline water (ENVO:00002010), including plankton (ENVO:xxxxxxxx)" | depth 150 m
TTAACGATTATCTCGACCTGCTCACGGCTAATCCCAAATTCAAATGAGAGGGTTTTAATAATCTGATTACAGCTTTTGATCGCCACAAGGTTCTGTTGCGTGACCATATACAGTTTTGTCGCCGGAGAGATAACAGGCGCAAATAATCGGTCTAAACCTCTTGATAAGTCCACGACCACATATGGGTACTGCTCACGCAAGAACGGTAATAACTTATTGAGCTGGCTCGCTTTCTCATAATTCTCATGGCTATTCTCTCGCTTAAAAGCAAGGATGTGTAAGCCTGATTCATGCTTAGTCACCAAGCTGCCCAACGAGATTTCATCTAAATCAGACACGTTCGCTAATGCATCGGTCAAACTGTACGTAGGCTGAATGTTTAGATAGTCATTAACCACCCCAAATTGAATGTCTAGGTCTAGTAACATCACTTGATCTGGATGGTCGTGAGCCATTTTAATCGCCGTGTTGAGCGCCAACATCGACGCCCCGCAACCACCTTTCGAGTTCATGAACACCATCAACTCCCCGAGGTTTCGGCTCGCCACTTTTTCTTCCGCCACGTTATTGAGCAACGGCGTCAGTTCTTGAATCTCTACATGATCGGAAACGAAATCTGCAGCGCCTATTCGTAGCGCTATCTTCAGGGCCCCGCTATCGTGTTCATTACCAAACACAATCAGTGACGCCTCATGCCCATCACCATTATCTACAGGAGATTCAAATTGTTGTAATTCGACAATTTTTTGCGCCCAGTTAGGGCCTGTTTCAACAAAGATGAGATCAGGTGGAGAAAACTGAGCAAGGTTAGAAACGACCAGGCCATGAAATGAAATCATCTCGTAGCTGATGCTCTGACATTTGGAGAGCTCATGGCTAATATGCAAATGAAACGCATCTGAGGAATAAAAAACCCAAATCGTTAAATTTGTTTTTAGTCGAATTGGAGGGCTATTGCCTCCTGGTGCTATTTGCACAGCTTCTCCCATTAATTCCTCCTAGCAATCCGTACTGTTATCACCGCTGGTATCCGTCCAGCGATGGTGCCCCAAATTTTCCCTCGGTCGAATCGTTTCAAATTCGGGAACCTGCAATAAGCCAGTCAAATTTACAAAGCTCAATAAGCCTGTGAATTGATAGCTAAAGTTAACAACTCGAGCCCTTACATATCTAATTGTAGAAAACACATCGTCATCTGTCAGAGTTCCTGTTACGACATTTCCCGATTCATCCAAGTAGTCAATAACTAGATTGCCCGTCGTCATTCCCCCGGGGGCATAATCAGGCATGGCTAATGCAGGAATATCATTCCTATCTTCAACACGACATACCACAGCTAAACGAGCTGCTACACGCGTAATATCATTAATGACCTGCAGGGAATAGACGTAACGTCCGACTTCGATCACCGAAAAGATAACTAACAACAATGCCGTTGAGATGAGGGTAAATTCAATCACAGACACACCATTTTGCTTTTTCATGGAGCCGTCCTCATCATCGCAGAGGCATTCAGTGGAAAACTAAAGTTCATTCCGCTACGAAACGCCCCCATCATGGGCGTGTAAGTGTGGTTGATTGTCACTGTTACATAACCACCAGCATGGTTTACATTCACATCCGACGTCGTCAGTCCATCCACCATAGCTTTGGTACCATCACCGACGGTTGATGAGCCATAAACGACGATATTCTTTATTGCATTCACATCAGCAATTTGATCGTAGCTCGCCGTACCTGTGATTTCTGTGGTGGCATAGCGAATACCATTTTGGGCCATTTTATTGAGCGTGTTGTAACGTATAAACGCGTTTCCTACTTCCGTAATGGCCATTAAAATCAATAGTAAAACGGGGATAGTGATGATCATCTCTACCGCCGCTAGGCCTTTCTGCTTGCGACAAGTTTTCATGATTCTTCTCCGTGTGGATCTCGATACAACACAATTCGGTAAGGTCCATCGTTATCTGAATCTTGACCTGGTGTTCCACCTAAAGAAGAGCAATCCTCTATGAACTCACCATACACGGGGTCTTTACTGCCATTATTCGTTGGAGCTTGCTGCAGTAAGAAAAAACACCCCAATGCCGTGACCGTAAAAGAAGAAGTCCCCCCAGAAGCCCCCGAGCAATCAACAATTGGAACAATCAGCACTCGCCTATTCTGCTGTCCCCCTGAACCGATTTTGCAATCACTATCTCCTGTACAATCAGGAAGCGCAGCAAGGTAATCAGAGTAGGACCATGGCTGACCGCCCGCACCACTTTTATCTGAGTATGTAATGTTGCCGCTACTGTCGATTGAAGGTGATTTTTTAGGTTCTTTGACGTAAATGTCCGGTGCATAGTCAGTAGAGGAAAGACCGCCTCCTTTATATACGCCAAATCGAGTGTTCAAGCCTTGACCTACAGGACCAACTGTATTACCGGGTTTCGTTGTTACCTGGTCGCCAACTCCTACGGAGGTTGCATAATCGCCCGCAAGTGCCGTCCTAACTGTGCTAGCGCCCGATCCAAAATCCAGTAATTGATAGTTCCCTGAACCCATACTGCCTTGTTTTTGGTCTGCAATTTTCAACGCATAAAGATCGCCTGATACATATCCTGCGCTTCCCGAAGAATCACCTTCACAAACTGCCATTGGCACAATATTATTACTATCAATAACGCTAGGACTTGGTCCTGCGACTGCCGTTGACGCTAAGGTTTTATCAACACTAAACACATGAGCAAAAAAATTACTTAGCGCAAAGTCACTCACCGCCACTCGCGTGTAGCTGTCTTCATCTGGGTCAAAACCAGAGAATGGAAAAGTGGCCGGATCATTGGAAAACTGCACCACAATTTGCGCCGATGAGAAATCCATTTCTGAATTTCCAGTAGCATTGGCAACATTGGTCAACGTTGTCTTGGCGGCCGCGGTGGCTTGGGCTTCGCTACCACCATTATCTAGCACTATCGCGGCAGCCAGCGCAGCAGCATCGACACTATTTTGCAGTCGGGTCTTGTTCAACATGGCATGATTGACGTCTATTGATAACGCCGCCACACCAATTAAAGCAAGCATAGCCGCAGTCACGAGAACCAACGTCATACCCCGTTGTTTAGGTTGATTTCCCCTTTTCATAGTGCCGTCCTTAAGGCTAGTTTGAGAACCCTTCTAAGAATTGACTGTCCGTGCCTTTCAAGTCAGTATCTTGTTTACCGGTATAGACTTGATAAGCCCCCTCCATTCGTTCACCACTGCCCTCAGGAAGTAACCCTAGGTTTTCACTTGTCGCATTTGGGTTATATACCTGAGCCGTTTTGACTTTTGCGACATGTTGACCCAAACGTTCTGCATTATTGACGCAACCAACAAGCAAGGCTTGAGAGCAAAATAGCGCGACGATTAATAATTTGATGTCCATAGTGCCCCCTTATAAGCTGTGCCCAAACGTCCCTTCGGTACCACCTTTGGAATGGTCCACGAAGTTAGTCTCTTGTACGTCTTGTGTTTTACTTTGGCTCGACGGCGCAATGTAAGCACCTCGACCTAGCAAGTAGTATTCAAAGTCATTGGGTTCAACAAAAGAGTCCGTAGGCAATGACACCTTGTTTCGATCGATAGGTTTTGCCAGCCTTGGTGTCACCAAAATCACTAATTCAGTTTCTCCAGAGATATACTCTTGGCTATTAAACATTTGCCCTAACACCGGAATGTCGCTAAAGCCCGGCATACCACTCACGACATCACGCACGTTTTCACTCAGAAGGCCTGCGATACCGATAGTTTGACCATCTGCAAGCTCTAGGGTCGAAGACGCGCTACGTCGAGTGATTGGCGGAATCACATAGGTGCTATTGGTTCCACCAGGTGAGAGCGTTAGTGAAGAGCTATTGGCAATTTCGCTGACATCAACAGCGAGATTTAAATTGATGTTTTTATCATTGAGAACCGTCGGGATGAACTTAAGCCCAACGCCGTATTCTTTGTATTCAATGGTAATTCCATTCTCATCCGGAACGGGGATTGGAAACTCACCACCTGCCAGAAATTCAGCTTTTGCGCCGCTAAGTGCGGTTAAGTTCGGCTCTGCTAATACTTTTGCCGTCCCGTTTTGCTTAGCAATATCTAATGCAAAGGTGAAGAGAGTATCGCCATCAATAAAAGTCCCCAGCAATCCAGTGCTGTCTATCCCTGGCGTGTTAAATATTGGGCCAATTCCTCCACCAACGTCATCAATGATCGCTCCTGCTGACGTGCCACCCCAAGAGAAGCTGCCGTTGGTTTCGAAAAAGTGGAAGTTAGAGTCAAACTTTCGAACAAGACTGCGCTGAACTTCTGCAACAGTGACTTCCAACATAACTTGCTGAGCGCCACCAATGGTCATCAAGTTAATCACACCCGTTTTTTGGACTTGCTCGCTTAGTGATTTATTTTCTTTATCAGCCTCTTGCCCTGCCGAGTAGGTTTCCGCCACTCTTAATGCAATGTTCATAGCAGACTGACTGCTAATCTGACCGCTGAGAATCAATCGATTTTGAGCACTGTGTACTTCTATCGCTTCATCAGGCAAAAACTCATAGAGCTTCGCTTTCAAACTATTGAGGTCATGGGTAACTTCAATATTAATCGACTCAATTAATCGTCCACGACTATCCCAAGCCATTAAGTTCGTTGAACCTAATTTCTTACCAATAAGGAAGACTTCATCCGATTTAAGCATCACGATGTCGAGTACTTCCGGGTCACCAAGTGACACACGCTTTGCTTTACCAGCCAAAGTGACATGGGTCGATTTATGGTGAGGCACCTTGACGATTTTTCCTGACTGAGTTGCCGCGGTCACACTGCATGAAAAACATATACTTACTAAAATAACTAAAATCCGTTTCAACATAGCTCACCTCAATCCCTGACTCGAACATTGCTTGATTCAGTGCCTTTAAGAATCGTGACACTCGGTGCAATGTATTTTTTGACGACTTTTTCTTCTTCATGAGGGTTTCGTAGGGTTAACTGAATCTCTCCCTTACTCTTGGCCGTTAACAACTTCTCCGCATCTTTGGGAGACACTTCGAGGGTCACAGCTCGAACAATAATCGGCTTGTTCTCCTTGCTCCGAGCAGTCTGGTCAACGGCTAGTACTTTAATATCTTTCAATACAGTGACGGTGTTCGCAGAGGTTGCGCTGTATTTGATGGTATTGAGTACATCGACTCTATTTCCGGGCAAAAGAAAACCTGCGACACCAATAACGTCATTCACTCGTATCGTCACAGCCCGTTTGTTTTCAGGAATTAATGAGGCCAGAGTTGAACCTTCCCCTGGTACCGTTAAGCGGTTTTGATGTAACACCTCACCGGGGAAAATTGTTGTCGCAACCACTTGACCAATCAACTCCTCAGCAGTCGAGAACTGGCCTTCATTTCTCCACTCCACCTCTAGCAACTTACTGGTAATATGTTGCTCTTCAATTGGAGTCCCGGCCGGAATTTCTTGGCTGGCGACAATGACAGGCTCTCGCTCTACCAGCTCCATTTCTGTTTGAGGTTGTAATTGTCTATCCATCCACTGCTTAGCAAAAAAAACTGCCCCTAAGCCAAAAACTATAGATAGCAAAAATAGTAATATGACCTGATTTCTGCTCATCGCTCTCCTCCTCCTTTACCGTCAGCGGTAAAATACACTTCCCATGCGCGGCTCACTATTTCAGGGGAGATAACTGGCTCTACTTCTTCAAAAACAATGATATCTCGGCTGATACCAACAATATCCTTTGGAATACAAGGATAGAAACCGACGCGATGCTGACTATGCAATTCAAATAACTTCTCATAACTCTCTTCACTCACACTAAGCTTCTTGGATTCTGCAAACATGCTCCAAAGTGAGTGGTATTCTTCTTTTAACAGGGGTCCAAATTGGATTTTGTAGCCAAGTCGACGTAAAAAAGCGGGATCACTGATCTTCTCAGGATCTAAGTTCGTAGAAAAAGCCAGAGTTAAAATAAAAGGAATCGTGATTTGCTGGCCATTAGGTAGATTGAGGTAATCGTAAAAGTACTCCATTGGAACAATCCAACGGTTTAGCAGGGTATCGACGGGCATAGGCTGACGACCCAAATCATCGATGATGAAAATGCCGTTGTTCGCCATCATTTGCAAAGGTGCCATCCAAACTCGATTGTGTTCGGAGTGATTCACTTCCAACATATCCATTGTGAGTTCGCCCCCGACCTGAATACTTGGTCGCTCACACAACGCCCACCTACGGTCGAATTGCTCTTTAAACGTGATGGACTTTATTTCCGGACTGGAAACCCTTTTATGGTGCTGTGGCGAGAACACTTTAATAATGTTTCCTGCAGCATATACTGCGTATGGGACATAAACCGATGTGTTGAGTGAGTTGAGTAGCCTAGTCGCGACAAAAGTTTTACCTGTACCCGCATCACCATAGAGCAACAATGCTCGGCCAGAATTAATCGCAGGTCCAAGAACTGAAATCATACGTTCCGCACCCAACACTTCCGATAACGCAAAACTCACATCTTGGCGATTCACCATTTGCGCCCTTACATCTTGGGCCTTTACCATCGCTTCATAATCATTAAGAGAAACAGGTGCAGGCCCAAGGTATGCATCTTTTGCAAAAGCTTCGTCGGCTTCTTGCATCCCCTGTTCTGACAACCCATAACGCACGTTACCTGTGGTCTGAGAACCAAAACCAGCAGCAGCTCCTTGATAGACTTCCACGTGAGATTTAGCGCGCAGGTCCGCTAACATGTCCTCAATCATGTGACTGTTAATACACATCAGCTCAGTTAGCTTCAGAATGTCGGATTTAGGAAAGGCGGCTAAGTGTTTCACCAATAAGTTTTCAAGTACTGCGCGAGGTATTCTCAACGCATCAAAAGAGGTCGGGACGGGTGGTGCCTCAGCCTGAGGGGTTAGCTCTACTCGATGTTTTACTTCCTTGTTCGATTGCACCATAGAGACTCCTTTCTCGCTCTACTCGCTAAAAGTAGCTATGTAATGCCACACCAATAACCACAACAGGAGCAAAAGGCATTCTTAACTTCGCGGACTCAGTGTCATCATCTAGCAAAGCTTTCGTACCTGTTCTCCCATAAGCAAACAACATTTTGTACTTCGAAACTTGTTCTCTCATCTTGTGCTCTTTGCCAGCAACTCGAACAAGCGCATAGATGCTGCCAACTAGAATACTGGTGGCCGCAATCCATAAAGAAACGTCAAGCAACTGCCCCCAGCCAAGCCAAAAACCAATTACACCCAACAACTTAACGTCCCCAGGAGCCATAACACGTAGAACATGCAAGACAAGCGCTCCACTGAACATGACAACTAAACCCAGAAATGCGTCTGCCCAACTAGGAGAAAGCTCAGGCTGCATCACCATTTTGGCAACACAAAAACCCAATGAGATAGCTAAGAGAAGATTAGGAATGCGATGCTCTTTGGCATCAGAGACGGCGATAGTAAGCAACACAAACCAGATAAAGTACTCCACGATATACCTACCTTGACTTCATATTACTCGCTGAATAAAGAATCAAACTCTTCGGACAAAACATCGCGAAATGCAGCGAAAAGACCAGAAAGCCCAACTAGCATCACACTAGCTCCCACAACATACTCAACAACGGTTAAACCTGATTCGTCTAAAAAGAAATCTATTGTTTTTTGGTGAAGTAACATAACCAACTCCTACTGTTGTATAGATTTGGTCCTTTTCTATTACTCAAATCTATACAACTATATTAGTAGGAATTAGGAAAAATGCCTGCTTTCCTCGAAGGAAAGATTGAAGGGTGAATCGTTAGCTAAACACGCTGTTAAGCTCGGCTTCAAGTACAGAGCTAAACGCTCCAAAAATACCCGACAACCCAAGAACTAGCAGGCCTGCACCCACTACGTATTCCACCACTGTCAAACCTTCTTCATCCTTTAGAAATGCTTTGATGTTAGTTAGTACTTTAGTCATAGTCTGTCTCCTTTCGAACAAGTACCCAGCGTCTTGCTTACTTATAAATTAGGAGTTTTATGTGGGGACGAGTTAGGACTTTTTTGGCTAGTTTTGGTACTTTTTTGCTATAAGAAAAATGAAAACTTGGATATTTATGAGAAAAAACACAGGTTGCTATCGATATTTTTGTCATTAAAAGATCTAATCACGCTTTTACGAACAACCCATAAATAATTAATTATTATAAGGAAATCATATAGGAGACCTGCAATATCTAAGGAAATTACGTCTTTAATCAACCAGTCTCAGTTATGATACTTGACAAAATTAATAAGGAAACAAATGTAGATCTTACTCCCAAAAATAGTCCTAATGAAAGATAGTTATATCAAAAGGGACAGAATGATTCTCAAACCAAAGTTGTCCTTAGGTAGCCTCTAGCCTAACCTTATCTTTATAATTCAGTACTAATTTAGGGTTAACTTAATTGAACGTACTACACAGTGGTTATTGGCTCGGACAATCAATTTCGTTTGTTTCTAAAGACTTAGTTCGAGACCTCGATGAATACTTTGATATCAAAGATTACGGTTATGATGTTTCAGTACTTAGTGAGTCAAACATTCATTTCTGCTTTTTCTTCTATGATGACTCTTATCATTCACTATTCCTTACCGCTGCTAAGCTATGCCAAAACCTAAATAAAAGTTTAGTTGTCCTTCATACAGAAGAACTACCTATTGAGATTCAGACCCTCGATATCGTCCTAAAGACCTTCGATATATCCAAACCAGTTGACTCTGTCTGGGCCAAAGCTCTCAGCGAGCAAATTCACTATCAATACACTAAGCACCAAGAAATCTTGGAGATCCATAAACTCACATCAATGATCCAAAAGCAAAATGTAAGCAAAGATCTAATAGAAATTTTGCGCTATATCGACAAAAACCTTTCAAGAACAATTCGTGAAGAAGATATCGCAGAATACTGCCATTATTCAGTCACTTATTTCTCAAAATTCTTTCATAAAGCAATTGGCGTGAGCTTCCGAGACTACTTAGTTTTAAAAAGAATCAATCTTGCTAAACAGTTACTTACAAGCGAGCGAAAAGAAAAGATTTCCTTTATCGCCTTTCAATGCGGCTATCATGACGTTTCTTACTTTTCTAGAATATTTAAAAAGAAAACGGGCTTAAGTCCGGCGGTGTACCGACAACTCCATTAGTACGATCATCACACCTTACTTCATATTATTTCCTCAGCACTTCACTCTCGTTCCTCTTCCATGCTAAAGTTAACAAGCTGTTAACAATAAAAATTAAATCTCAATTTTGCCAATAACATGGAGTTAGAGAATGATTCAGCCTAACGAGTTAAGCAAACCAACTTGTGCTCTCCCTACACCGAATGAAATGATCTTAAAATGGGCCGAGGAACGTCCCAATGAGGTCTACCTAAAACAAATCATTAATCGCCAATTTGTTGAGTTCACGTATGCAGAAGTGGCCGATCAAGCACTGAAGCTTGTCTCCGCTTTAAAGGAACTCGGCTTACAACCGCGCGATAAAGTCGCACTAATATCGAAAAACTGTGCTGAATGGTTTATTTGTGATTTAGCGATGATGCTTGGTGATTTCGTCAGCGTGCCTATTTTCCCAACCGCTGGAGCCGATACGATCGAGTACTGTTTAACTCACAGTGAAAGTAAGGTACTGATCGGCGGTAAGCTAGATGATGCCGCGGCGACTCAACAAGTCATTGCATCGCAACCCGATTTGATCACGATATCTCTGCCTTACGATAGCGCACCTCAATGCCAATACAGTTTTAAAGACCTCATTGAGAAGTCTCAACCAAGTGAAGATAGACCTGAGCATTATGATGATAAGCTAATGTCACTGGTTTACACCTCTGGTACGTCGGGCTTACCGAAAGGCGCAATGCTCACCTATGGAGCGTTCAGTTGGTCAGTGCAAAAGTTGATTGACCACATAGGCATCCAAGAAAATGATCGCCTTTTCTCTTACCTACCGCTCGCGCATATCACTGAGCGAGTTTATATTTTTGGCTCATCGATTCTCGGTGGTGTACAGACCGCTTTCCCAGAGTCTCTCGATACCTTTATTGAAGATGTAAAAATGCAGCGACCTACGCTGTTTATTTCTGTTCCGCGCTTATGGACACTGTTCCAACAACGAATTCAAGACAAACTACCGCAGAAAAAACTCAACATTCTTCTGAAAATTCCATTCGTAAACTCGCTTATTAAGAAGAAACTTGCCGACGGCTTAGGCTTAGATCAAGCTCGCGTACTCGGCTGTGGCTCTGCTCCCGTTTCACCAGCGCTTCTTGATTGGTACCACAGTGTTGGCCTAAATATCACCGAAGCTTGGGGCATGACAGAAGGTTTCGCATATACCACGCTAAATTATCCGTTCCGTGCAGATAAGATTGGTACTGTGGGTAATGCCGGACCTGGCATTGAGCTTAAGATTGCGGAAGATGATGAAATCATGGTACGCAGTAAAGGTCTATTCTCGGGTTACTATAAAAATGACATAGCTACCCAAGAAACTTTCGATGCCGATGGTTGGTTGCACACAGGAGATATTGGTTCTCTTGATAATGAAGGCTATCTAACGATTCAGGGCCGTAAAAAAGACAACTTTAAGACCGCAAAAGGTAAGTTTGTTGCGCCGGTACCTATCGAGAAAAAGCTTTTTGAATACAGTCGAGTAGAGATGATGTGTTTGATTGGTCTAGGACTCCCAGCACCAATATTGTTGGTTGTCCCTCATGACTTCCCGAACTTTGATCGAGCTCGCTATGAGCGCACGACGAAGAAAGTCGTCACTCGTATGAACCAAGAGCTAGAATCACATGAGCAGATCAAAGGGGTACTGATGATCAAAGATCCGTGGAGCATTGAAAACGGTATCTTAACGCCAACCTTAAAGATAAAGCGTCATGTACTTGAACAAAAGTACCACGATATTGGCCAAAACTGGCCAAAAGGTCAGTTGGTCGTTTGGGAAGAATAATCCTAATCAACTAAAAGGAGAGCGAAAGCTCTCCTTTTGCTTTGCAATTAAAGACATTATGATTGCTCCCCTCTTTTAGATTTATACAGGATGTATGTATGGATGCTAGGTTGCATCATCTACCAGGACTACGCTATTTTGAGGTTGCGGCTCGCCTAAACAGTTACAGCCGCGCAGCTGAAGAGCTGTTTATCAGCCAAGCAGCAGTAAGCCAAAAAATACGTCAACTAGAAGATGGCTTAGGTTGTAAACTGTTTGTCCGAGATGGGCGAGAAATGCGTCTTACGGAACAAGGTAAGATCTTGTATCGTCATGTTTCACAAGGGCTTGAGACCATTGTCAGCGGTCTAAATCAAATCCAGAGTGAGCCTGTTGAAGGTTTGCTTTGTGTTAGCTCCACCCCCTCTTTTGCATCCCGTTGGCTTCTTCCAAGACTATGGAAGTTTTCCACTCAGCACCCCAATATCCCAATCCGTATTTTAACCAGTTGTGATGCCCCAAACTTAAAACAAGGGGATGCCGATCTTGCTATCTGGCAAGGTGACGAGTTAGACATAAACAGCGATAGCAAGCTGCATAAAGAGTTTTTATTTGAAGAAACCATTTATCCATTTTGCTCACCTAATCTAGCTCAAAGTATTGGTCTATATAGCCCAGAGCAACTACTCAGCACCTGGCTTATCCATTATGAATCTGGCGGTTACCCTTGGCAAACTTGGTTTGCCCAAGCTGGCGTCACTATGAACAAAGAGTCGGTACAATGGATGGATGTCAGTACTTTTGATCATGCCATGAATGCCGTAATGGCCGGACATGGAGCTTGCTTAGCCTCTGATTCACTGGCTAGTGACTATGTAGATCGAGGATTACTCATCAAGCCCTTTGAAATAGGTATGACACCGGGCATACAATTCAACTTGTTTTATGACGATGAGTCTCCTCGAAGAAAACGAATAGCCGCTTTTGCCAACTGGCTTCACAATGAAATATCCGAATCTACAGGCTCAACCTAATCCCAAAAGTGGCGAACACTTTCTTGTTGAGCCTGCTCTTCTGTTAAACCAATGTCCTCAAGCAGATGAGTAGACAAATCTTCAAGGTGTCGACGAGTGCGATAATTCCTCCACCATACACCAACTTTAGTTAAGAATTTATTTTCCCAAGCTTTCGGCTCTGAGCAGTTTGAATAGCATCTAGAGTTTGAAATATCCATCTTTGTCCCCTTTTCTTGAATTCCACGAATAAATGATTAACTATGAAGCTATATCGCTCAAACGATACAAATTGACTATCAGTTAAGGAAAACTAAAGTGAAGGATCGTCTACCTCCGTTGCAGGGAATCTATTATTTTTATACTGCCGCTCGGCTAGGCAGTTTTAAAGATGCAGCAGCAGAGCTGTATGTCACTGCGGCAGCTATTAGTCAGCAAATTCGGCAACTGGAGGATTTTTTAGGTACCGACCTGTTCCTGCGTCAACATCGCCGAGTAACCTTGACCATGGAAGGTGAAACTCTGTACGCAGAGGCTCAAAGAGGATTTGAGCACTTGCACCGAGGGATACGGCAAATAAACCAAGACCCAAATCCAAACCAACTCTCAATCTCTACATTGCCATCTTTCGCTCAACATTGGCTAGTCCCACGAATAGGCCACTTCAGACAACAAAACCCAGATCTAGAGTTAATGATCGAACCTACGAGTGATCTTGCTGACTTTCAAAATTCGAACATAGATCTGTGTATTCGTTACGGTCCAGGTAACTATCCAAACCTTCATTCAAAGTTACTTATAGAAGAGCTTTTATACCCAGTTTGTCATCCTATATACCAAGAACAGCACAATATTTACGATTTACATGACCTAACTGGAGCCGATCTAATTGAAGACTATTGGCGCGACCTAGATTGGGGGATATGGCTTAAAAATATTGGTCATAAAGCTGCTAAACCTACGCTTAAATACAATGGATCTCACTTTGTGTTAGAGGGGGCGTTAGCCGTTCAAGGCGTCGCATTAGCCAAACATACGTTAGCACAGCGATACATTAACGAGGGCAAGTTGGTGAGGATTGGTAACTTGGCTCAGCGAACCGATTACAATTATTTTCTGTGTGCGCCTAGTGCTTACTTTAAGAGAGAAAAGGTACAGCGCTTCTGCGAGTGGATTTTCAGCCAAGCTGAAGAATGCAAGAAGCTAGACCATCTAGGGCTAGAAATCATTAATAGTCCGAGTCCTAGATAGCTCTTTTGAATTCATTATTTACTAAGTTAATAAAAAAGCCCCTGAAGCTTTCACTTCAGGGGCTTTCAAAGCTATCTAGCTAAAGTAAGAATTACTTCTTAGCTTCGCGCTCTTTAACTTCTGCGATTACTT
>CEUP01050262.1_pt1 | contig 13260 bp, 12 predicted proteins | sample 531371 | NCBI WGS metagenome assembly CEUP01 (sample SAMEA2622738, study PRJEB7988) | marine metagenome | biome: marine biome (ENVO:00000447); feature: marine epipelagic mixed layer (ENVO:xxxxxxxxx); material: "saline water (ENVO:00002010), including plankton (ENVO:xxxxxxxx)" | depth 150 m
GTTGACGTCGGTAGCTCAAGCATCTGCTCCTCAAGCGGCACCAGCTCCTGCAGCGCCCGCAGGGAATTCTGAAGTCGTACCAGCACCGCTAGCGGGTAACATCTTTAAGGTGAATGTTCAAAGTGGTGCTCAAGTAGCTGAAGGTGATGTGCTGCTGATCCTTGAAGCGATGAAGATGGAAACAGAAGTGCGCGCTGCTCGCAGCGGTATCGTTCAAGATCTTCACGTCAAAGAAGGCGATTCTGTCACTGTCGGTGCTCCACTGATCAGCTTAGCGTAAGGGAGTACCATGGAAGGATTAATGACCCTTTGGTCTGAAACAGGGATCGCTAATTTTGAGTTTGGCCAGATCTGTATGATCTTGGTCGGATGTGCTCTGCTGTTTTTGGCTATTCGTAAAGGTTTTGAGCCTTTATTGCTTCTGCCGATTGGTTTTGGTGCGATCTTAGCTAATATCCCAAATGCGGGATTTACCGAAGAAGGTGGACTGCTCTACTACGTTTATTACGTGGGTATTGAGTCAGGTATCTTCCCACTCTTGATTTTCATGGGTGTTGGAGCAATGACCGACTTTGGTGCTTTGATAGCAAACCCTAAAACGTTGTGGTTAGGCGCAGCAGCTCAGTTTGGTATCTTTGCTACCTTGTTTGGAGCAATCTTACTTAACTATGTGCCAGGTATGGAATTCAGTATGCCTGACGCAGCGTCGATAGCCATTATCGGTGGAGCGGATGGTCCAACTGCGATCTTTTTAGCGAGTCAGTTATCTCCGGATCTACTTGGCGCTATCGCTGTAGCAGCATACAGTTACATGGCGTTGGTACCGATCATTCAACCGCCAATCATGAAAGCACTGACATCACCGGAAGAGCGTAAGATCCAAATGGCACAGTTACGTCATGTGGGCAAAGGTGAGAAGGTCTTGTTCCCATTAGCTGTGCTTTTGATGACGATCTTGTTCCTACCGTCAGCAACACCACTTGTTGGTATGTTCTGTCTGGGCAACTTGATGCGTGAAGCTGGCGTGGTGGATCGCTTATCTAAGACAGCTCAGAACGAGTTGATCAATATCGTGACGATCTTCCTAGGGCTTGGTGTTGGTTCAAAGCTACAAGCTGAGGAGTTCTTGAATGTTGAAACACTCGGTATCTTGGCCCTGGGTGCGGTAGCCTTCAGTATAGGTACTGCCGGTGGCGTATTAATGGCTAAGCTTCTTAACAAGCTCTCGAAAGAGGATATCAACCCATTGATTGGTGCCGCAGGCGTATCTGCTGTACCGATGGCTGCACGAGTAGTAAACAAGGTAGGTTTAGATGCTAACCCGCAGAACTTCTTGTTAATGCACGCAATGGGGCCAAATGTGGCTGGCGTACTGGGCTCTGCAGTTGCAGCGGGGATCTTGCTGGCATTGGTCGGCTGATACTCGGTTAGTTATTGGTTAATTTGAAATCGATCGGTTAACTTGATAGCAATAAATGGTATATATTCAAAGGGATGCTTTAGCATCCCTTTTTGCTATCGACAGGGAAATGAAGAAATGGAAAACAAACAAATCGCAATCTCTCAATTTGGAGAGCCAGAAGTTTTGGTCATCCAATCCTCCACGGCTCCTCACCCCAAATCCGGTGAAGTGTTAGTTAAAGTCGCTTTTTCGGGAGTAAACCCTATCGATGTCAAAACCCGAGCAGGCCTTGGTTGGGCTGCTTCTGAAAATAAGGACAACCTTCCGTGGGTTCCTGGTTACGATATCGCGGGTGAAATTGTTGAGTGTGGTGAGCAATCTGAGCGATTTTCTCTAGGAGACAAGGTTGCAGGCTTTGTCGGCTTTCCTCTTCAAGGTGGAGGTTACAGCCAGTATGTTTGTGTGCCGGAATCTGATCTTAGTTTAGTCCCTGATTCGATCACTCTCGAAGCGGCGGCGGCTTTGCCTCTCGCTGGTCAAACGGCTATTCAAGCATTGGATAAAGCCAGTGTCAAAGAAGGTGATCGAGTTCTGATCCTTGCTGGTGCCGGAGGGGTTGGTCATATTGCTATTCAGGTGGCTGTTGCTGCAAAAGCAGAAGTGTTTACTACGTGTAGTGAGGCAAATTTGGACTATATGGCAACCTTGGGTGCCCATGCTGTGAATTACCAGTTTGCCCCTGTGTCTGAACGTGTTGAAGAAGCGGATGTCTTAATTGACCTTGTTGGTGGTGATGTAGCTTTGGATGCACTCAAATGCTTGAAAGACGGGGCTAAAGTTGTCACAGTGCCAACATTAAGCGCTGAGCTTATTTGTGAAAAGGCGAAGCTACTGGGTTTTGAGGCAACTGGAATGCTGGTCGACCCTAACCCAGAGCAACTTGATGCACTCATTTATATGGTGAGTGTGGGATTGTTGAAGACGGAGATCTTCAATATTTATCCAATGGATCAAGTTGCTGAGGCTCATAAGCAAATTGAAACTGGACATACACGGGGCAAGATCTTGCTTGATATGCAATGCTAGAGGCATTTAATGCCTCCTTCCAATTTATCGCATTATGGTTTTCCGATTCGGCACTTTGGGTTCTGTTCATTACAGGTTTTTTAAGTGCCACCCTGCTTCCAGGAGGTTCTGAAGCGGGGCTTGTCGCGACACTCAGTCTCAATCAATTTTCTACATTCTCCATCATTCTCGTTGCTACCTTAGGTAATACGCTGGGTGGCTTGACTAACTACTGGTTGGGATGGTGGTTACCAAATCGAACTCAAAACGAAAAGCATGGTCATAAAGCATTGCAGTGGCTGAGTAAATATGGCTACTGGTCTCTCTTTTTTAGTTGGTTACCAATTATTGGTGATCCACTTTGTTTAGCAGCAGGTTGGTTACGTATGCGTTTCTGGCCTTGTTTCTGGCTTGTCTTAATTGGCAAAGCCTTCCGGTACAGCTTACTTGCTGCCATTTATTTTGGTTTTTTCTAAGGGGAAGTCATGAGAAAAATCTGGCTTGGTGCGTTTTCTCTCGTCGCTCTTTACGGTTGCTCGAGCAGTAACCTTCCTTCTGTTTCGCTGTTTTCTTCGCTACCTGAAGGTGTCACCTTAATCGAAGAGGTAGATGCAGTGCCGGGTAAGGCGATGATTCCATATTCGAAATACAAACTTGAGAATGGGCTGACGGTTATCTTGTCTCCGGATGACTCAGATCCTCTCGTTCATGTGGATGTCACTTATCACGTTGGATCTGCTCGTGAAGAAATTGGTAAATCAGGCTTTGCGCATTTCTTTGAACATATGATGTTTCAGGGAAGCGAACATGTCGGTGACCAAGAGCACTTTAAAATTATTACCGAAGCAGGCGGAACATTAAACGGGACGACCAATCGTGACCGTACCAACTATTTTGAAACGGTTCCCTCTAATCAACTAGAGAAGATGTTGTGGTTGGAATCAGACCGTATGGGCTTCTTACTTGACGCCGTTTCACAGCGTAAATTTGAAATTCAGCGTGATACTGTCAAAAACGAGCGTGCACAGAATTACGATAACCGTCCATATGGATTAATGTGGGAAAAGATCGGCGAAGCCATGTACCCAGAAGGCCACCCATACTCTTGGCAGACGATTGGTTACGTTGAAGATCTTGATCGTGTTGATGTAAACGATCTGAAAGCCTTTTTCCTTCGTTGGTACGGTCCAAACAATGCGGTACTCACTATTGGCGGGGATCTCGACGTCGATCAAACCCTAGAGTGGGTTAACAAGTACTTTGGTTCTATTCCTGCAGGGCCAGCGGTTGAGAAGGCTTCGAAGCAGCCTGCAACGCTTGCTGAAGATCGTTACATCACATTGCAAGATCGCATTCAACAGCCAATGGTGGTGGTTGGCTGGCCTACTACTTATCGTGGTGAAGATACACAGGTTTCTTTGGACGCGCTTGCCAATGTTTTAGGAAGTGGAGCAAACAGTTTACTGTATCAAAAGCTAGTTAAAACTCAGAAAGCGGTTGATGCTGGTGCTTTCCAAGATTGTGCAGAGCTCGCTTGTAACTTCTACGTTTATGCCATGGCACCATCTGGTGAAGATGGGCAATTGAAACCCTTGTACGAAGAGTTGATGCAGACGTTGAACAACTTTGAAGCCCAAGGTGTTGAGCAAAGTCGTTTAGATCAAATTACCGGAATGGCAGAGGCGGACGCTGTTTTTGCCTTGCAAAGTGTAAGAGGAAAAGTGTCTCAGTTGGCCTCAAATCAAACTTTCTTCGATCAACCTGATCGTTTACAGAGTCAACTTGAACAGATCAGAGCGGTGACTCCTGAATCCGTTATGAAAGCTTATAAAGACTTTGTTAACGGCCATGCCAAAGTGACGCTAAGTGTTGTGCCTCGAGGTCAAGTTGATTTTGCGGTAGCACCTGCAAACTTTGAGACTCCCGCTCGAACCTTGCCTAATTACGCAAAGGTCGAAGAGTCTGACCTTGACTATCGCCGTCCAGTGGATGAATTTGACCGTTCGGTGATGCCTCAAGTTGCTGATGCTGTGAAAGCGCAAATGCCAAAGTTGTACACTTTATACTTTGATAACGGTGCAGAGCTACTTGGTACGGTGAGTGATGAAACGCCGACTGTGCAGCTCAACATTCGTTTCCCTGCGGGTGAGCGATATGTTGCAGAAGGACAAGAGGGATTAGCTAACTTGACGGCAGCAATGATGCAAGAAGGGACGCTGAAATCAAGTGTGGAAGAATTACAAGCTGAATTGGATAAGCTCGGTAGTTCAGTTTCTATCAATGCCGCCAACTACACCACCAATATCTCGGTATCAAGTTTAGAAAAGAATCTTCCGCAAACATTGGCGCTAGTTGAAGAGATCCTCTTCGAGCCTGCATTCAATGAACAAGACTTTGAACGTAACAAACGTCAGATGTTAGAGGGAATCGTTTATCAACATCAAAAACCGAGTTGGTTAGCGTCACAAGCAACACGCCAAGTGCTGTTTTCGGGATCTATTTACCAAAGATCCAGTGATGGTACGGCTGAGTCCGTGCAAGGGTTAACGCTAGAGGATGTGAAACAGTTCTATCGTACGCACTATACGCCTCAAGGGGCTCAAATTGTGGTCGTTGGTGATATCTCCAAACGTCAGATTAAGAAAGCCTTAGGTTTCATAGAAAACTGGCAGGGTGAAGAGGCGCCATTGCTTCGACCTCAGTTAGTTAATGACCCAGGCAAACAAAAAATCTACCTTGTTGACAAACCAGGTGCACCACAAAGTATTGTGCGTTTTGTCCGTCAGGGGCTTCCGTTTGATGCAGTTGGTGAGACTTACCTGACTCAACTGGCAAACTTTAACTTAGCTGGCAATTTCAATAGTCGTTTGAACCAAAACCTGCGAGAAGACAAAGGTTATACATACGGCGCAAGTGGTTACCTCGCTGCAAATCGTGAGGTTGGAGCAATTGTATTCTCTGCTCAAGTTCGAGCAAATTCGACGGTTGCATCAATTCGGGAGTTTGAAAATGAGCTGAATGAATACAGTCTCGAGGGGATGAGCGATGAGGAAATGAAATTTTTACGCTTGGCTGTCGGTCAACAAGATGCGCTAAAGTATGAAACTCCTTCACAGAAAGCTCAGCTTTTAAGTAGTATTCTTGCTTACAGCTTAGATGAGGACTATCTAAAGCAGCGCAATGAGATTGTGGAAACGGTTGAGAAATCGACTCTTGATCAGCTTTCAACGAAGTGGTTTACTCCAAAAGATTATCAAATCATTGTCGTGGGGGATGCGAAAACGCTGAAGCCGCAACTAGAAAGTTTACAAATCCCGATACAAGAGCTTGAAATCGTCCGTTAGAGTACACATAACATAGAGCAAAGAAAAAGAGTGACGTTTGTCACTCTTTATAAATTATTTGACTGGTTTGGCATTGGTCGAACCCTTGATATAAGCGAACCTCATTTTGACTGAATTTGCTGCGCGACTTGAGCGAGTTGCACGAAACCCTGAAGTATTTAAATCTTTCGGCCGAGGCGTTGAGCGTGAAACGCTTCGCTATCAACAGGATGGTCACCTTGCGACTACTCCGCATCCGAAGGCTTTAGGCTCTGCATATGCTAATAACTGGATTACAACAGACTTTTCGGAGTCTCTGCTGGAGTTCATTACGCCAGTTTCTCAAGATATTGGAACACTAACCGCACAGTTGGAAGATATACACCACTTTACTCAAACCAAGCTGGGTGAAGAGAAAATGTGGCCATTGTCGATGCCGTGTTTCGTCGGTAGCGAAGATGATATCAATTTGGCGCAATATGGTTCATCAAACTCGGGTAAGATGAAAACACTATACCGAGAAGGCCTTAAGCGTCGGTATGGTAGCTTGATGCAGATAATCTCGGGTGTGCATTTTAACTTCTCTTTTCCTGAGTCATTTTGGGAGCAGTTGTATGGCGAGCAAGATGAGCAAGAACGCCAGCACGCGAAATCTCAAGGCTACTTTGGTCTGATTCGAAACTACTACCGTTTTGGTTGGTTGATCCCTTATTTCTTTGGCGCTTCTCCTGCTTTGTGTTCGTCATTCATTCAAGGTCGCGACACGAAGCTACCATTTGAGAAAGTAGGCGGCACGCTCTACCTACAAAACGCAACATCTCTGCGCATGAGTGATTTGGGTTACACCAACAGCGCTCAGAGTTCACTTAAAATTGGTTTCAATAGTCTAGAAGAGTATCTTGATGGTCTGAATACTGCTATTCGCACGCCTTCTGATGAGTTTGCTGAGATTGGAATCAAGGTCGATGGAGAATACCGCCAGCTCAATAGCAATGTGCTTCAAATTGAAAATGAACTCTATGCGCCAATTAGACCAAAACGCGTTGCAAAATCAGGAGAGAAACCTTCTGAGGCACTCGCTCGCGGTGGGGTTGAATATATTGAAGTTCGTTCTTTAGATGTGAACCCTTATAGCTCAGTTGGTATTACTGCTGAGCAAGTTCGTTTCTTGGACCTATTTTTGGCATGGGCGGCTCTAACCGATTCAGAACCGATGGATTACTGTGAGCAGGCCTGCTGGCGCGAAAACTGGAACAAAGTCATTGTTGAAGGCCGTAAACCCGGCTTAGAGCTGCAGATTGGCTGCAAAGGCGAAGTACTCAGCCTACAGGATTGGGCAAAGCGCGTGTTTGTCGAGCTTACCCAGATTGCGGAGCATATGGACGCAGCTAATGGTGGCAATGATTACCAAGCTGTTTGCTACAAGTTATTAGAATGGATTGATAATCCGGAGCTAACCATTTCAGGTCAATTGCTTGAAGATACCAAGCGATTCGGTGGTTTAGGCAAAGTAGGTTGTGAATTTGGTAAGCAGTATCGCCAGCAGCACCTTAACCATACCTACCGTACCTACAGTGAAGAAGCTATGGAGCGGGAAGTTGAGCGCTCTGTGAAAGCGCAAGCAGATGTTGAAGCTTCTGATAAGCTCAATTTTGATGACTTCTTAGCCGACTACTTTGCTTATTTGAAAGCATAAGGGAAGCGAGTGGCAAGGAAGTTAGCGGCTTTATTGGCTCTATTGACGTTAGGTGGATGCGCTACGGCTCCACCTAAAAATCATTCTAATCTCTGTGAAATTTTTCGTGAAAAGCCAGGTTGGTATGATGATGCTGTTGATATGCAAGATGAATGGGGCACACCGATTCAAATTGCTATGGCATTTGTTAAGCAAGAAAGTAGCTATCGCCATGATGCGAAACCCCCTAAAGACTACGTATTGGGCTTTATCCCATGGGGGCGGGTAAGCAGTGCATATGGGTACGCTCAGGCTCAAGACCCTGCTTGGGAAGATTTTCAAAAAGCGACCAATCATGGTGGATCTCGTACTAATTTCTCGGACTCTATGATGTTTATTGGTTGGTATACCAGTGAAACACAAAAACAGCTTGGGATATCCAAATGGGATCCGTACAACCAGTATTTGGCCTATCATGAGGGGCGCGGTGGATATAAGCGCAAAACTTATCAATCAAAGCCAACATTAATAAAAGTCGCTCGTAGAGTTGAGCAACAAGCAAAGGATTATGGTTGGCAACTGAAACAGTGCCGACAAGAACTGGAAAATAACCGAAGCTGGTTTTTCTAATACTAGCTTGAGAGGAGAAGGACAATGCCGTTATTAGATAGCTTTACAGTAGACCACACTCGTATGCATGCGCCTGCAGTGCGAGTGGCAAAAACCATGACCACCCCAAAAGGCGATACCATTACGGTTTTCGATCTACGCTTTACTGCTCCAAATAAAGATATCCTGTCTGAAAAAGGTATTCATACCCTTGAACACCTTTACGCAGGCTTTATGCGCAATCATCTCAATGGTGACAATGTAGAAATTATCGATATTTCACCAATGGGCTGCCGTACTGGTTTCTACATGAGCCTTATTGGCACACCTCAAGAGCAGCAAGTGGCAGACGCATGGCTAGCGGCAATGCAAGATGTGTTGAAAGTTGAGAGCCAAAATAAAATTCCAGAACTGAATGAATATCAGTGTGGTACGGCTGCAATGCATTCATTGGATGAAGCGAAGCAGATTGCTCAAGCGATTATTAGCGCAGGTATTTTAGTCAATAAGAATGATGATCTAGCACTGCCTGAAGCTATGTTAAAAGAGCTGAAAGTGGACTAAGAGACGCATTAAAAGAAAAGGAAGGCGGTGCCTTCCTTTTTTTGTGTCTTAAATCTGTGTTTAGTTGGCTTTAGGTAGCACCACGACTTCAGTCTTAGCCCATATGTCGTGGAAACCACGTTTTTTAGGGTCAATCGGCACTGTGAAATTAGCGAGACCAAAACCGGAGGTCGCGATGCGAATTAGAGCTTGAGTGGTAGACACTGGAGAGCCATCATTGCTGCGTAAATGAAGCTTCCAAGCTCTCATACCAAGCGTCTGGCCTGCTCGAGTCCAAAAGAAGACAAAGAAATACATCCAAACAGCAGCAAGGTAAGCGGTATACACAGGGCTCCACACTGGGTGGTTGGTGAGAAAGTCACTGACATCTGCATACGCTCCAACATTGAATAGGCCCATAGCCATAAGCGCATGGAGAATGGCAATTACAATACCAGCTGCCATCATTTCAACAGCGATGATAATAAGACCATCATAAAAGAGAGCCCCTAAGCGGCGAAACAATCCCGCTGGTGGCAAAGAGTCAGTTGCTGACATAAAACCTGCTTACCAAAATAGAAATTAGGCGAAAGAATAAAGCTTCATTTTTAATCTGAAAAGAGACATTGCGCACAGCTTGGTAACTTGTGGTGAATTTATCAGCAAACGGCAAGTATTTCAGTCTTTTGCACTTGCACGAACTATTCGCTTACGTATAATGCCAAACATCAAAGGGCAATAGCCCAGAGATGCCGGTGTGGTGAAATTGGTATACACGACGGATTCAAAATCCGTTGCCTTCGGGCGTGGCGGTTCAAGTCCGCCCACCGGTACCATATTTAGAAAGGTCGCTTTTATAGCGGCCTTTCGTCGTTTTGGGTGTTTTAAACTGGATCTATGTTTAATAGGCGTTGTCTTCCCGCAAGCGGTAGGTAAGCCTGCCCAATCGCCTACCAGTACCATATATTAAACAATAGAGCCTCGACGAAAGTCGGGGCTTTGTTGTTTCTGGTGCTTGTGAATTTGAATCCAGCGTAGTCGGTGCAAACCTAGTCAAGTCGCTCACCGTTACCATACATAGAAAGATCGCTTTTAAGCGGCCTTGCGTTTTTCTAGGCTTGTAAACATTCAGCGTTGTTTCAAGTGGCCACTACGCTTACATTACTTCGAACAGCCTGCTTTTCATAAGTAGTTACACAGCTTGACGCGTTACCCCTTTACTTCTTGCTCTATGCGAGGAACAATCCCTCTTTAAAGAGAACTATATTCAAGTAAAGCTATTAAAAAATTATGAGTAATACCGCGAACAAAAAGTCGAACCCCTTGTTCGAAATCCTGTTTAACGTTTTTGTACCGTCATTTATTTTAATGAAGTTCAGTGGTGAAGAGCACCTCGGAACGGTCATGGCGTTAGTTGTCGCATTGGCATTCCCAGCCGCTTATGGTGGTATGGAGCTAATCCGTAATAAGAAGTTTAACTTTATTGCCGCGTTAGGTTTCGTCAGTGTGTTGCTAACCGGTGGTATTGGCTTGCTAGAGCTCGATACGCGATGGTTAGCTCTGAAGGAAGCTCTGATTCCTGGTTTAATTGGTTTAGCGGTATTGGGCTCAACTTTTACTCGTTACCCATTTATGCAAAAGATGATCCTCAATGATACGGTGTTGAACCTACCACTTATTAAAGAGCGCTTGGAAGAAAATGGAAAATCTCAAGCATTTGAGCGCTGCCTGATGACATCCAATTACCTTTTTGCCAGTACCTTTGCGTTCTCTTCTGCGATGAACTATTTTCTAGCAACTTGGATTGTAACTAGTCCTGCTGGTACAGCGGAGTTTAATGAAGAGCTGGGCAAATTAACTCTCTACAGCTATCCAATCATTGCCATCCCAAGCATGTTAATGATGTTTGGCATCTTCTACTATGTATGGCGTCAAATTCGCGCGATGACTTCATTGGAAACAGAACAGATTTTCCATACTAAATAGAAACCAGACGTTTACCTTAAGAAGCCCAGCAGTATTGCTGGGCTTTTTGTATCTAGGGTGTCGTTTGATGTTATTTATGCTCAATGGTGAAGGGCATATTATTACCTATCTATATTCAATTTATTTGCTCAAAAGCGATTCCACTATTAGAAAGGTTGCCTTGTCAATTATTAGGATGAAATGAGAAAACATATAAATTACGCACCCTAATTCCTTTTAATTAATAAAAATAACACTAATTGATTACCCGTTCTTTCTTTATAAAATGAGATTTTGTTCACGCGCAACGCAACCGGTTGCGCTTTTTTGTGTTGGTTGTTTTTGCTACAGTTGTTTTAGGTTAAATATTAAACATGGGAGCAAGGTGATGAAAAAGATTCTTTTGTGCTGTAGCGCGGGTATGTCGACCAGTATGTTAGTTAAAAAGATGGAGCAAGTTGCTGAATCTAAAGGTATTGAATGTAAGATTGATGCAATGTCAGTGAATGCATTTGATGAAGCGATCAAAGAGTATGACGTTTGCTTACTCGGCCCACAAGTTCGTTTCCAACTAGAAGAGTTACGTAAAACTGCTGAGGAGCATGGGAAGAACATTGCAGCCATCTCTCCCCAGGCATATGGAATGATGAAGGGTGATGAAGTATTACAGCAAGCACTCGAATTAATTTAATTAAAAAATAACTTAACTTATCAATAAAAGATTATGCGCAAATATATTTGCGTAGGGGTTCTTTTATCTAAAAATAAGGATGGAATCTATGAAGCTTTATGATGCGATTATCGGAATCGTCGAAAAACATATAGCACCGTTAGCCGCGAAAGTCGGCAATCAACCTCATGTGAGAGCCATGCGTGATGGCTTCATCGTCGCAATGCCGTTTATTATTGTCGGAAGTTTTATTTTGATCTTTGCTTTTCCTCCATTTGGTGAAGATACGACAAATGCCTTTGGTCGAGCATGGTTAGACTTTGCTACCGCAAACTTTGACACCATTATGATGCCGTTCAATATGTCGATGGGCATCATGACCATATTTGTCTCGTTAGGCGTCGCTTATAGTCTAGCGAAAGCCTATAAGATGGATGGGATCACCAGCGCTGTATTGTCCTTGATGAGCTTTCTTTTAGTCGCTGCTCCAGCCAAAGATGGGGCGCTGGCTATGTCTCATATGGGGGGCACAGGGATCTTTACCGCGGTGATGTGCGCATTTTTCTCTGTCGAACTGTATCGATTCATGAAAAAGCATAACATTACCATACGGATGCCTGAGCAAGTACCACCGGCTATTGCGCGCTCTTTTGAAGTATTACTGCCAGTCCTTGCTATTTTCATTACGCTTTACCCACTGAGCTTATTTGTCCAAGCACAATATGGCATGTTAATTCCTGATGCTGTCATGGCGATGTTTAAACCCTTGATCAGCGCATCAAATACCCTTCCTGCTATCATAGGTGCTTTGCTCTTGTGTCAATTGCTCTGGTTTGCCGGCATTCATGGCGCTGCAATTGTCGTGGGGCTTTTATCTCCAATTTTCCTCACCAACATCAGTGCAAATATTGACGCATTTGTTGCGGGTCAACCTATTCCGAACGTTTTTACTCAACCTTTCTGGGATTTCTATATCTTTATCGGTGGTTCAGGTGCCACGTTGGCATTGGTGATGTTGATGTCATTCAGTCGCTCGGCACACCTAAAAAGCATCGGTCGTATGAGTGCTGTGCCTGGGTTTTTCCAGATTAACGAGCCCGTTATTTTTGGTAGCCCTATAGTGATGAACCCAATCTTGTTCATTCCATTTGTTTTTACTCCAATTATTAATGCAACAATCGCTTACTTTGCTGTACAGGTGGGGTTGGTTGGTATGGGTGTAGCGACTACACCTTGGACGACTCCTGCAATCATTGGTGCGTCATGGGGAAGTGGTTGGACTCTCTCTCCAGTATTGTTGGTTATTGGCTTACTAATTCTTGATCTCTTTATTTATTTACCTTTCTTCAAAATGTTTGAAAAGCAAATCATGGAGCAAGAACAAACCAATGAAGAGGAGAAGCAATCGCAAGCAGTATCTGGCGCTGGTGTAACCGCATAAACATTGATTGAGCTGCCTGCAAAGGCAGCTTCTAAAGGAGTCGTTATGGAACAAGAAATGGTGGTAATGGAAATCATCTGCAATGCAGGTGAAGCTCGCAGCTTGTGTTACGAAGCTCTGAAGTTATCTAGAGAGAAGAATTTTTCTTCAGCAGAGGAGAAGCTTGCACTAGCAAAGGAGTGCTTAAATAAGGCGCACCTGATTCAGACTCAATTGATTGAAGAGGATCAAGGAGAAGGGAAAGTGGCGATGACCTTAGTGATGGTTCACGCTCAAGATCACCTAATGACAACGATTTTAGCGCAAGAAATGGCAACGGAAATGGTCGCTTTACATAAACAAATCGCGAGGTAACGGATTATGGCAAGAGGGAATTTAAAACTCGCGATAATTGGCGGTGGTAGCAGCTACACCCCAGAGTTGGTGGAAGGAGTATTGAAAAGGTTGCCATCGCTCCCTGTAAAACATCTTCATTTCGTGGATATCGAAGAAGGGAAAGATAAGCTGGATATTATCGCTGGGCTAGCCAAACGTATGATAGCAAAAGTGGGGGCTGATATTACGGTT
>CEUP01001359.1_pt1 | contig 13093 bp, 12 predicted proteins | sample 531371 | NCBI WGS metagenome assembly CEUP01 (sample SAMEA2622738, study PRJEB7988) | marine metagenome | biome: marine biome (ENVO:00000447); feature: marine epipelagic mixed layer (ENVO:xxxxxxxxx); material: "saline water (ENVO:00002010), including plankton (ENVO:xxxxxxxx)" | depth 150 m
CAACCCGCTAGTACAAACCCGTGCCAAATTGCGTGGTTGTATGGGATGCGTTTCGCCACATAGAAAATAACCCCCAGCGAATAAATTAAACCACCGACAGCCAGAAGGGTCAGCCCACCAACTTCCAAGTTTAGTGCCAACTGATAGATAACAATCAACGATAGCCATCCCATTAGAAGATATGTCACCAATGAAAGCTTCTTAAAGCGATAGACAAATGCCAATTTCATGATGATGCCAATCAAAGCTATCGACCAAATAACAATCATCAAACCGATCGCAAGTGGCGTCCTTAAACTGACAAGAAGAAATGGCGTGTAACTGCCGGCAATCAGAAGATAGATAGCACAGTGATCAAAGGTTTTTAACGCTCGCTTGGCGCGTTGGTAGGGAATAGCATGATAAAGCGTTGAGGCGAGAAACAGTACAATCATACTGCTGCCATAAATACTCATGCTAGTGATGGTCATCGCATCCGCATTATGGTCAATCGCTTTGACTAAAAGTAGAACCAAACCAACAATGCCCAACACCATGCCAAGAGCATGAGTTACTGTGTTAGCAATTTCTTCTTTGACACTATATTGAGATGACTCGCTTGCGGACATAACGGTGCCTACTCCAGAATTTGAATAATTGCTCCAGAGTATGGCACATTCAGCGTACACATGTAAGCTTAAATGATTAAGTTTTGGTTAAGAGTGCTCATCCAAATAATTTAGGACTATCTCTCCAGCCTTATCAGAAGCTGTGTGCAAAGGGATCACCAATTCACGTTTCAGCTGACCAATACCCAACAGACTGGCCAACATCCCTTTTGCCCCCTCGCGATGACGATCAATCTCAAACCACATCTGTAATGAATCATCCGTGCGATACGCCACCATTTCCAATTCGCGCCAACGACCATGGAAAGGGCCCGTTGTTGGGACAAATTCGAATTCTTGAACAAAGGGCATCGCGAATCCATCCACTTGCTCACACTCGACTTGGCGAATACGAAGGCCTTGTTCTTCCAACGCCGTAAAAATGCCATCCAACAAGGAGTCAGGGCGTACGGTTAAGATGTCTTTATCTGTTGGGTCTTTGGCCATTGCAATGTCTAGCCCTGTCTCTAGCCAAACCTTCGAGTCACCTATCGTTACAGGGGTATTCCATGGCACATCCAGCTCAACCTCAAACGTGCGCTCTTCACCGGGTTGAATGCTAAAGGCATAAGGCAGTTTCCAATCCGCTAATTGATAGCTAGCGGATACACGACGCATCCGCCCAGCGTTATTATGATTTTTATCATTATTGGCAGGTACTTCCTTGATATAACGGCAAAACAGCTTGAGCTCAATGTTATCGATCTCCTGTGCCGTAGCACCACCATATACATGGATAACAATATTCGCTTTTTGGCCGGGATAAAGAACCTCTTGCTGTAGAACAGAGTCCACTTTGGCAGAACCCACACCAAAACTCGCCAGTGTTTTCTTAAAAAACGACATACACTCCTCCTTGGCAACCTTCGCCCCAAATATGCTTAAAGTAACATACTAATCTGCCTCGCTGTCTTAGGGCTACAACACCTCTCACAGAAATGCGCTCTATACGACTAAGGACGTAGCGATTATATATCGATCAATGAATAGCTTGATGCTAATCTAATCACTGATATGCATGCATATCGTTATTCCTGCCCCGCAGTTTGGATTGGCGAAAGCCAGAGAGCCACCCTTCAGTGATGAAGCTCAACTCAAAGCGGGTCAGGCCATGACATTGGCAATGGATATGCCTGACAGTTAGGTAAAGAAATGCGCCCAACAACCGTCAGGTTCTCGCACACAAATCGTAGTGCAATGCGTCGTCGTAGTGGCTTTGCTGCTGCACCGACTGCAAAAAAATCAGCTCCTGGTATGACTTTAGTTGAAAAGAGTGTCTTCATGAGCTCAGCGCCAGCTAAAATCGTTAAAGCAGCTTAATAAAAAGCGCAGCTTAGACTGCGCTTTTTTCTTAACTCAAAAAGACCAATCTGATACCTTAACCAGCAAATCATTATAAATATTGTGGAGAAAGAAGATGAAGTGTCACCGCATTGAGGAGCTGATTGAGCTGTTAGAACCGGAATGGCAAAAAGACCAAGAGCTCAACCTACTGCAGATGATTGTTAAGTTGGCTCAAGAAGCGGGTTACGAAGGTAAACTGGAAGATTTAACCGATGATGTCCTGATCTATCATCTTAAGATGCGTAACAGTGCCAAAGATGAAATGATCCCTGGCCTTAAAAAAGACCAAGAAGATGACTTTAAAACTGCCATTCTTCGCGCTCGTGGCATCATTAAGTAACACCAAATAGCACTCACAAGGCGGCCTCTAGGTCGCCTTTTTTATATCCAAATATCCACAACACTGATAACTGTTAGGTCATTTATTTATAAAACTGTACTCACCTTTGTTGTTAAAGGTTGATAACCTTAAAGAAATAAAAATGTTATTGCGTATATAATCGCCGCCCATAAGTATTTACTAAAATAGCAATGTCTACAGAGTGTGAGCTCAATAAATCACACCGTTTAAGCCTAAGAAGGAAGCTTCATGAGTCAGGATAAGATCGATATAAAAGATGTGACTCCTAAAACCTTTAACCCTAAGACCCATAAAACCAAGGGCGATCGGTTTAACCCAAGTAACCGTATTTATGTACGGGAAAGTAAAGGTGCGTTTCAAAAGCTACGCCGTTACGGAGGTTGGTTTCTGTTGGTATTGTTTGCCGCTATTCCGTGGATCCCTTACGGCGATCGTCAAGCCATCTTGCTAGACATCGGCAACCAACAATTTAACTTTATTGGCACGACACTCTACCCACAAGATCTTACCTTGCTGGCTCTACTATTCATGATCGCCGCTTTTGGTTTGTTCTTCTTAACGACTTTTTTGGGTCGAGTTTGGTGCGGCTACCTTTGTCCGCAAACTGTTTGGACATTTATGTACATTTGGTTTGAAGAGAAACTTGAAGGCAGCGCCAATAAACGTCGTAAACAAGACTCTAATAAACTCACCTCGAACCTATTAATGCGCAAAACAGCCAAGCATGCTGCTTGGATTGCTATTGCCATAGCCACAGGCCTGACATTCGTGGGCTATTTTGTTCCAATTAAGGAACTGGTGGTTGGCTTCTTTACCTTTGATGCCGACTTCTGGCCTGTCTTCTGGGTGCTATTCTTTGCAGGCTGTACGTATGCCAATGCGGGTTGGATGCGCTCCATTGTCTGCGTCCATATGTGCCCGTATGCTCGATTCCAATCAGCAATGTTTGATAAAGATACTTTTATTGTTGGTTATGACAGCAAGCGTGGCGAAAGTCGTGGGCCTCGATCGCGTAAAGCCGATCCGAAAGCGCTTGGTCTAGGAGACTGTATTGACTGTGACTTATGTGTTCAGGTGTGTCCAACAGGCATCGATATCCGTGATGGGCTGCAATACGAGTGTATCAACTGTGGTGCGTGTATCGATGCTTGCGACAAAACCATGGATCGCATGGGCTATGACAAAGGCCTAATTAGTTACACCACAGAACATAGATTGTCTGGCAAACATACTAAAGTTCTGCGTCCTAAACTGCTAGGCTATGGAGCCGTCCTTCTTGTAATGATTGGATTGTTCTTTGCTCAAATTGCTGCGGTCGACCCCGCAGGACTTAGTGTTCTACGCGATCGAAATCAGCTGTTCCGTGTGAATAGCGCAGGTGAGGTAGAAAACACCTATACCTTGAAAATAATAAATAAAACCCAGCAAGAGCAGGAATACTCCTTAACAGTTGAAGGCTTAAACGATGCGTCTTGGTACGGTAAGAAAACCGTACAAGTCGATCCAGGTGAAGTTCTCAACTTACCAATGAGCCTAGGCGTAAACCCTGGCAATCTCGACTCATCAGTTTCCAAAATTCAGTTTATACTGTCTGACAGCGAAGACTTTACGATAGCCGTCGAGAGCCGATTCATTAAAAAGCTCTAGACCGCCAATTACTTTATGGAAAAAGGCTCAGCAATGAGCCTTTTTTATTTATGACTCAACACGCTTTTAACTTTGACGCCCTCACTCCAGACTTTATGTGGTATGCACTAGAGAGCATTGGCATTCGCGCGGAGTCTGGCTTCCTAGCTCTGAATAGCTATGAAAACCGGGTCTACCAATTTACTGATGAAGAGCGTCAACGCTATGTCGTCAAGTTCTATCGCCCTGAGCGTTGGAGCGAAGCTCAAATTCAGGAGGAGCATGACTTTACCCTCGAGTTAATCGAGTCTGAGATCCCAGTTGCACCACCAATCACCATCAATGGCCAAACATTACATCATTACCAAGGGTATTTGTTTGCGTTGTTTGCCAGTGTGGGTGGACGTCAGTTTGAAGTCGATAACTTAGAACAGCTTGAAGGTGTAGGTCGCTTCCTTGGCCGCATTCATAAAGTAGGTGCTAAACAGCCATTTCAACACCGACCAACTATCAGCCTCGATGAGTATCTGCATCAGCCAAGAAAGTTACTACAAAACTCTCAGTTCATTCCGATGCACCTAGAGAATGCCTTTTTCAACGATTTAGATCTGCTCATTAACTCTCTTGAACAGCATTGGGCACCATCGGGTAATATCATCCGCCTACATGGTGATTGTCACCCAGGCAATATCCTATGGCGAGATGGTCCTATGTTTGTCGACCTAGATGATTCTCGCAACGGGCCCGCTATTCAAGATCTGTGGATGCTACTCAATGGCGAGCGTTCCGACAAACTAATGCAGCTAGATATCATCTTAGAGGCCTACCAAGAATTTAGTGACTTCGACACTAATGAATTGAAACTTATTGAGCCTTTACGCGGTCTACGTATGGTGCACTATTTGGCATGGCTAGCAAAAAGATGGCAGGATCCTGCTTTCCCGCTCGCCTTCCCATGGTTTAATGATCCAAAATACTGGGAAAGCCAAGTACTGGCATTCAAAGAGCAGATTTCAGCACTGAATGAAGCACCATTGTCACTGATGCCGCAGTGGTAATACGCCATTAAATGGTAAGAAGCCAAACAACGACAAACATGGAGTCAATAATGAAAAAGCTGTTTGCACTATTTGCAACCTTAATGCTGAGCTTTTCTGCTCACGCAGCGCAATTTAAAGAAGGCGAGCATTTTAAGGTTCTAAACCTAGAAGCTTCTAAAAAGCCAACCGTGACAGAGTTCTTCTCTTTCTACTGCCCTCACTGTAATACCTTTGAACCTATTATCCAGCAATTGAAAGCTCAGTTGCCTGACAATGCTAAGTTCCAAAAGAACCACGTTTCGTTTATGGGCGGAAACATGGGTGAATCAATGAGCAAAGCTTATGCAACCATGGTTGTACTAAAAGTAGAAGACAAAATGACGCCCGTGCTTTTTAACCGCATTCACAACATGCGTAAAGCACCAAAGAATGATGAAGAACTACGCCAAATTTTCCTCGATGAAGGGGTAGATGCGAAAAAGTTTGACGCTGCGTTTAAAGGTTTCGCCGTCGACTCAATGGTTCGTCGCTTCGACAAACAGTTTAAAGACAGTGGCCTATCTGGCGTCCCAGCGGTCGTGGTAAACAACAAGTACCTAGTCCAAGCACAAAGTATTAAAACTATCGATGAATACTTTGAGCTAGTGAATTACCTGCTGACACAAAAGTAAGCACATGAAAAAGGGAGCGCAATGCTCCCTTTTTATGACTGATTATGATGAATCTCTTTTAATAACTCATCTTTCTCTTGCCACACATTACCCAACCATTGCTGGAACTGACGCTTAAATGGCTTATCTTTAAAGTAATCACCTCGAACTTGCTCATCGACCGGCAAGACATTGATTCTTACCACCACTTTGGTCATGCGCCCCATTAACATATCCCGAAATGGTTTATCTGTATTTTCAGGATAGGCCAGCGTTACATCAATAATATTCTCGAACTGGTCACCCATTGCCGCTAGCGTATATGCAATACCACCTGTTTTAGGTTGAAGCAGGTAATCATACCCGGCTTTACTCTTACGCTGTTTTTCTGGCGTGAAACGTGTCCCCTCCACATAATTGACAACCGTCGTTGGCGAATATTTAAACTTCGCACACGAGCGGCGCGTCGTTTCCAAATCCTTGCCACGCATCTCAGGGTGACGAATCAAATATTCTCGTGAATAACGACGCATGAATGGCATATCCAATGCCCAGCAAGCCATGCCGATAAATGGAACGTAAAGTAATTGTTGCTTAAGGAAGAATTTTGGCATTGGGATACGATCTTTAAACACACAGCAAAGGACAACAATGTCTGTCCAGCTCAAGTGGTTACTGATCATCAAGTACCAACCATTTTTCTTCAGCTCTTCTCCGCCTTCTATATCCCATTCAATACGATTAAACACTGCCAGAATAAGTGCGTTGATAGTCGCCCACAGCCACATCATCTTATTGGCCATTTCAGTACCTTTGGCCTTTAACGCTGCACTCGGTAATAAAAACTTGAACAAAGCAATGATACAAATGACCAATGAACAAAAAGCAGAGTTCAGCGCCACCAATACGATGTTTAGGATAAGAGTCAAATATGCCAACATAGCTATTAATTATGAGATCCGTATGAAAATTATTTAAGTTTCATATATGAATAATAAAACAGCGTGTAATTATACAAGTCCTTAAGCACATTGGAATCATTGTGGCTATGGTCAGATTAGTTGGTTTGATATTGACCCAATAGCCGATGGCCTCAATAGGAAAATAACATTATGAAAAAAACATTCTCAGTGCTCAGCCTATCGCTCTTCGTCACCCCAGCCATAGCGCAGCTTGCTGATGTACCCGGATTTAGCGGAGAGCTAAGTCTAAATACCGGATACACCTCTTCCACATCAAACTTTAATACGTCTGGTGATAAAACCATTGACAGCCTCGATCACAAAGCATCCAGTGAAAGCGGTTTTATTGCCGCGCCACTGGGTAGCCTTGCCTATACCTTTGGTGAGCCTCTCAACCAACAGTTTTACGTCGGTATGTCTCGTGAAGATATCGCGGTCGGAACTTTAGCACTCGAAGTTGGCTACAAGTACCAACTGGGTTCTGGGACCGTGGTTGATGTTTCCTATTTGCCAACCATCATGTCTGGCGAAACCTGGGAAGATCCTTACTTGATTGGCTCAAAGCGCAGCACAACTGAAGAGACAGGTAATGCCTATCGAATTAAGCTAAGTAATTTGTTTGGTAGCGGGTTAAGTATTGATACCGCTTACGCACGCAAAGAGATTGAAGATGAGGCTTCTGGTACCTCTCAGCTCAACAACACGCAAGCTAAACTGCTCGAACGTGATGCACAATCTTACTACATCAAAGGTAGTTACCGATTCCCACTCAGCCGCACTGCATTTATTCAACCTTCGATGACCTTTATCAAAACCAATGCAGAGGGCGAAGCGAATTCACTCAACTCCGTCGGCGGCGAAATTTCTTACTTCAAGATTATGAACCGCCACCAACTGGCCTTAACCGCAGGCTACACCAACCGTTCATACGATGAAGAGAACCCACTGTATAACAAAACGCGCGACGAAGGTGAGTGGAGCCTATTTGCAGCATACGAGTATAAAGAGTTCATGGGTTGGCAAAATTGGTCGCTTATTGGCCTTGCTGGCTACGGTACCAATGAAGCCAATATCAATTTCTACGACACCCAAGAGTCACTTATCTCAGCTGGTATTAACTACCGCTTTTAACTTTTAATGAACCTACACTCCCATTACAGCTCAAGCCTAACTATACGGCTTGAGCTGTTAGTTGTTTTAACAAGCGATCCATAGACCTATAACCTAACGCTTCCGCTAAATGTGTTCGCTCTATTCGCTCACTTTCCTCCAAATCAGCAATCGTCCGTGCGACCTTGATTATTCGATGATATGCGCGAATGGATAAACCTAATCGATGCAACGCACTTTCGAGAAATTGGGCGTCCTCCTTACGCAGTGGGCAATAGCGCTCGATTTCACGACTCCCAAGCAAAGCATTCACTTTATTTGAACGGGCTAACATCTTCTCCCGAGCCGCTACGACTCTTGTTTTTACCACTTGAGTACTTTCGCCACGATCACCACCTTCTGCCAGGGTACCTTTAGGCAACGATGGGATCTCCAGTGACATATCGAATCTGTCTAACAGTGGTCCAGAAAGTCGACTTAAATAGCGCAAGATCACCTGAGGATTAACCCGAGATTGAGAGCCTTCGTAGTAGCCTGTCGGGCTTGGATTAAGCGCCCCAACCAATTGAAAGCGCGCTGGAAAGCGAGTTTTCCCTTGTGCTCTTGAAATAATGATTTCGCCAGACTCTAACGGTTCACGTAGCGAGTCGAGCACTTTTCGTTCAAATTCCGGCATTTCATCGAGAAACAACAAGCCATTGTGTGCCAAAGAGATTTCTCCTGGCCTCGGAACTGTACCTCCACCCACTAATGCGGCCATTGAGCTGGAGTGGTGCGGGGCTCGAAATGGCCTCCGTTTCCAATTAAAAACATTAATCTCTTGCTGTGTAAGAGAGGCTACGGACGCGGTTTCCATCGCTTCCTCATCAGTCATTTCAGGCAGCAAATCGCATAGGCGCGAAGCGAGCATGGTTTTTCCCGTTCCTGGAGGGCCTAAAAACAAGAGGTTATGATTCCCTGCTGCAGCGATCTCTAGCGCACGCTTACCCTGTTGCTGGCCAATGATGTCTTGCAAGTCGCGCTCTAAAGCTGGTGAAATTGTATGTTCTTCTGATTGGTGAAGCTGCAGTTCACTTTGACCACATAAAGCAGCGCACACATCGAGTAAGCTACTGGCTGACTTATGCCGATTTTTACCCACCAAAGCCGCTTGGTCACCATTTTTCTCTGGAACCACCAAACATCGCTGAGCTTGCTTTGCTGCTAACGCCGCTGGTAATACTCCCTTTACGTGCCGTAATTCACCCGAAAGCGCTAACTCTCCAATAAACTCTTTGTCGGCTAAGTACGTTAATGGGATTTGCTCTGAAGCTGCCAAGATTCCTAATGCTATCGGCAAATCAAAACGGCCTCCTTCTTTGGGTAAATCTGCAGGGGCTAAGTTGACTGTGATTCGCTTAGCTGGAAACTCAAAACGGGAGTTGATAATGGCGCTGCGCACCCTATCTCTCGACTCCTTCACTGTTGTTTCCGGTAACCCGACCAAAGTGAACCCAGGCATACCATTACTGATGTGAACTTCCACCGTTACACTCGGTGCTTCAACGCCGACAGACGCCCTACTGTGGATAACGGCTAGACCCATAGTTTACTCACATTAAAAACCATTATTTATCTCCCTGATAATTGGCTAAATTTGTCATCAAGGTTGTTATATAGCTTGGCCAGTTGCTGAAAGAATGTGAAAAAAGTATGAGTTTTTGCTTGTCATTTAACGGAATTGTATGTTACCACTAGTGACGCAAACATTTTCGTACCAGTATTAGGTACCTGAAGACTAAAAAAGAACTATGAATTTTAACGCCCGCTTCAACGCACTGATTGTCCTGATTATCGTGGTCATTATTGATTCCACGCGGGGGCTAGTGGGCGAAAGATAACCACAGAATTTTAAAAACCCCCGCACTGAAAAGTCCGGGGGTTTTTTTACAACTTACGCTAGATAATTGAAATAGAGCTCATCTTGGTCGTAGTCGTTCATGACCCTGATGACGGGAAGAATGGGAGCGCACATGAAGTGCAATGCAACACAACATCGCTTAGGCGATAAACAAGGAGGCTTACGATGACAGGTGCCGAGTTAGTCGTAGCCGCATTAAAACAACAAGGGATTAAAACCGTATTTGGTTATCCTGGCGGCGCAATTATGCCAATTTATGATGCCCTTTATGATGGTGGCGTCGAACATATTCTTTGTCGCCATGAGCAAGGTGCTGCTATGGCCGCGATCGGAATGGCCCGCTCTACACAAGATGTCGCTGTCTGTATGGCAACATCGGGACCAGGTGCGACGAACCTAGTCACTGGCCTTGCCGATGCCTTTATGGATTCAATCCCACTTGTTGCAATCACAGGTCAGGTTGCCAGCTCCCATATCGGTACTGACGCATTCCAAGAAATGGACGTGATCGGTATGTCACTATCATGTACCAAGCATAGCTATCTAGTGACCGACATCCATGAGTTAGCACCAACTCTTGCTGAAGCGTTTGAAGTAGCAAAAGCAGGTCGACCAGGTCCTGTTATTGTCGACATCGCGAAAGATGTTCAACTTGGCCAAGCTCCAGTTACTCTTCTCCCTCCTTTCACGCCACCAGCTATGCCGGTAGCAAGCAATGAAGATATAGCTAAAGCGCAAGAGCTATTAGCACAAAGCTCCCGTCCTGTTATGTACGTAGGCGGTGGTGTTCAACTTGGCCATGCCACTGACGCCGTACGCGAGTTTTTGCGTTTAAACCCAATGCCATCGGTAAGTACATTAAAAGGCTTGGGAACTATTGAGCGCCATGACCCGCATTATCTAGGTATGTTGGGGATGCACGGCACTAAAGCCGCTAACTTAGTGGTACAAGAGTGTGACTTGCTTATCGCTGTTGGGGCACGTTTCGATGACCGCGTGACGGGTAAACTAGATACGTTTGCGCCAAACGCCAAAGTCATCCATATCGATATCGATGCCGCAGAAATCCATAAACTGCGTACCGCAAACGCTCCTGTTCGCGGTGAAATTCCAGCGGTGCTGCCTCAACTTGAGCTATCTCATGACATTACACCTTGGGTAAAACACAGTGAGAGTTTACGTAGCGGTTTTAAATGGCGCTATGACCACCCAGGTGAGCTTATCTATGCCCCGGGTCTACTAAAGCAGTTGTCTGATTTGATGCCTGATAGCTCAATCGTCTCTACCGACGTTGGCCAGCACCAAATGTGGGCAGCACAACATATTCAGCCACGCGACCCACAAAACTTCATCACTTCAGCAGGCCTAGGCACCATGGGTTTTGGTTTGCCTGCTGCAATGGGGGCCGCGGTGGCTCGCCCTGACGACCAGTCTATCCTTATCACAGGCGACGGGTCATTTATGATGAACGTTCAGGAGCTGGGAACACTTAAACGTCGTCAAATCCCGGTAAAAATCGTTCTACTGAACAACCAACGCTTGGGTATGGTACGCCAATGGCAATCACTGTTTTTTGACGGCCGCCACAGCGAAACCATTCTGGATGACAATCCAGATTTTGTAATGCTAGCAAAAGCTTTTGATATTCCTGGAAAAACCATCACCAAGAAAGAAGAAGTTGAGCCAGCCCTTAAAGAAATGCTAGAAAGTAAGACGTCATACTTACTTCATGTTCTAATCGATGAAGAAGAAAACGTATGGCCGCTTGTACCACCAGGTGCATCAAACAATGACATGCTGGAGAACACATAACATGGAAAGATATCTCATCGACATTAAAGCTGACGATAAACCAGTACTGTTAGAACGAGTTCTTCGCGTCGTGCGTCACCGTGGATTTGTGGTGAAACAAGTGGCTGGCACTCAGAATCACGAGAGTAAGATTGCCAGCGTTGAAATCATTGTCGACAGCGATCGCCCTATCTCATTCCTGACTAATCAAATTGAAAAGCTATGGGATGTGCGCACTGTTGAAGTCACGCAAATCGCTCGTGACGAACTCCCAAATAACAACCTACAACAAAAGATTTGTGCATAAGGAAGGCAATAAATGGCTACAAAAACAGCAGATTACATTTGGTTTAATGGTGAAATGGTTCCTTGGGCTGAGGCAAACGTCCACGTTTTGACCCATGCTATGCACTACGGCACTTCAGTATTTGAAGGCGTACGATGCTACAACACACCAAAAGGCCCAATTGTCTTCCGTCATCTAGAGCACGCAAAACGTCTTAAGGACTCTGCAAAAATCTATCGCTTCCCAATCCCTTACACAGTTGAGGAAATCATGGAAGCAACGCGTGAAACGCTACGCCAAAACAAACTAGACAGTGCATACATTCGTCCACTTGGTTTTGTCGGTAACGTCGGTCTGGGTGTATGCCCACCTGTGGGTACTGAAATGGACCTAATCATTGCAGCCTTCCCTTGGGGTTCATACCTTGGTGAAGAAGCGCTAGAAGCTGGTGTAGATGCGATGATCTCAAGCTGGAACCGCGCTGCACCAAATACGATTCCTACTGCCGCAAAGGCAGGTGGTAACTACCTATCTTCACTACTAGTCGGTGGCGAAGCTCGTCGTCACGGTTACGACGAAGGTATCGCACTAAGCGTAGATGGTTACCTATCTGAAGGTGCAGGTGAGAACATCTTTGTAATTAAAGATGGCGTGATCACTACTCCACCAGCAACCAGCGCCATCTTGCCTGGTATTACACGTGATTCAATCATGACTATCGCTCGTGATCGCGGCTATGAAGTGCGTGAAGCAAACATTGCTCGCGAAGCACTTTACCTAGCAGATGAAGTATTCATGACAGGTACTGCAGCAGAGGTCGTTCCTGTTGCAACTATCGATAAAATTGAAGTCGGCACAGGTAAGCGCGGCCCAATCACTAAAGAGCTGCAAGAAGCTTACTTTGGTCTATTCAACGGCACCACTGAAGATAAGTGGGGTTGGTTGGACTACGTATACCCAGAAGACGCGGCAAAATAAGGAAGTAGTAAGATGCCTAAATACAGATCAGCAACCACCACTCATGGTCGCAATATGGCCGGTGCTCGCGCCCTTTGGCGTGCAACTGGGGTAAAAGACGAAGACTTCGGTAAACCAATCATCGCTGTCGTGAACTCATTCACGCAATTTGTACCTGGCCACGTTCACCTAAAAGATATGGGGCAATTGGTTGCAGGTGAAATCGAAAAAGCTGGCGGTATCGCCAAAGAATTTAACACCATCGCCGTTGATGATGGTATCGCGATGGGCCATGGCGGCATGCTTTACTCGCTGCCTTCACGTGAGCTTATCGCTGACTCAGTAGAGTACATGGTTAATGCACACTGTGCCGATGCGATGGTATGTATCTCTAACTGTGACAAAATCACTCCGGGAAT
>CEUP01048928.1_pt1 | contig 13077 bp, 9 predicted proteins | sample 531371 | NCBI WGS metagenome assembly CEUP01 (sample SAMEA2622738, study PRJEB7988) | marine metagenome | biome: marine biome (ENVO:00000447); feature: marine epipelagic mixed layer (ENVO:xxxxxxxxx); material: "saline water (ENVO:00002010), including plankton (ENVO:xxxxxxxx)" | depth 150 m
AGCTGACACAGTGGGTAGTACATAGCGTTAATATTTCTTATACTCCAAAGGGGTGTACGTTGGCGCATGCCGCAGCGGGCAGCTCTACAACCTGATTAACGGCGAACACATGGTTAATGGTGCCATGTCCATTGAAATTTACGGTATGCACATTGAGGGTGGCAGTATCACATTAAAAGATTGTAGCGCCCATGTCCGTGATGGCATTCTATTTTGCGAAGAGAATGCCATTGGTCAAATTATCCTTGAAAGTGATAACGGGGTGTATAACAACCGCTACGAAGTCACAATCAGTAACGTGGTGTTTGATCAGTCATTTAATCGTCGTGGCGGACTACAGCAAACCGCCCGCCCGGATATCGTGTTAAACCCGTATTTCACGGTCAATATAAACGACTGTAAGCGCAAAATTACAGACAGCAACAACATCAGCATCCAGCAGTATTATGGTGTGTTAGTTGGCACTGATAGCACCACAATGCTCCCTGCCTTTAATAATTACAGTCATTTACTAAGCAAGCGTTGCACCATTGCCAATAATGTGCCGTTTGTTGACGGTATGATCCCGGCCCAGAGAAAAACCTTTGGCGGGTTGACCGGGGCTACCGTCACCATTGCTGATGCCGCCTTTAACGGCGCGACCGGCACGTATTACTATCAGGCGCAGCTACTGCAAGATCCGGTCAGACTGCTAGGTCGTAACGCGACCAATGCCGAGGTTCATGTGCACTTTGTTTTCCCGCAGCATGTTGATGATTTGACGCTGATTAGCCACCCTCACTTCTTTAAAGCGTTTGCGCTGCGACTCAAATTTATCGCCGTATTCGTAGCCAGTAATGAGTGCGATATTCATTCCGTTGGGCAATTTATCCACGCTTTCGTAATCAAAACGCGAGTCTTTTGGATAATAAAAAGACGCCCGGGCCTGAAACAAAGGTTCGTTACCAAATACAAACATCGCCAGCGTATTTTTCTGCCGGGTGACATTATAAGCACCATCCACCTGACCATTTTCTGCCATTTTTAATGCTCTGGCGTAGGGTACGGTCACAAACATGGCTGACGAATCAGAATAGGCCAGCGCCTGTTCAATAATCGTGCGGGAAATGCCGGTGCCATCGGGTTTGGCAAACGGCGGCCAGCTGTCTTCGGCGGCAAAGATAAACTCCTCACCAGAGACTGCTAAACAGGAAAAAGACAAACAGATAACAGCCAGGATCACCTGTTTTTTTATTTGCAAAAACAAGGGCAAAAACTTCACAAAACGACCACACCAGAAAGCATCAGCAGGAATCAACCACACCACCTGATTTCATTAACCTTTACCGTATTCTAAATACATCTCATTGATAAAACATCATAAAAAGGTAGTATTAAATTTTAATCGACTCATCTTAATGATTATTAAATCACGAAGCACTGCTACTACGTTTATGCCAGGTTAAAGCTGCCGCGGTAAAGCTAATCTGCCAGTCAGTTAAATGAGAAACGCCAGAATGATTAGCCTAATAATTCTGAACTCGCTGGTTGAGAAAAATAATCAGCCAGTATGACTGGTTCAATTTCTTTACTTTACTGCCAACGGAAATGTCTCAAAATTAACCCCTGCACTGCCCGTTTTCATAAAATTGCGAATATTGGCGTGGTCGTCATCCTGTGGATTTTCAAGCACATCCTTGCGGTAATAAGTGCCAAACAGGGCCAGGGTTTGTTCATTGGTCAGGTTCAGGTACTGACCTAATGCCAGTAACTTGCAGGAGCCGTTATTCTGATTGGCGTCGTTGCGCACTTCACCATTAGTAAAGGCAGTGGGGGTAAAGGTAAATGTAGCATCGATGAGTGCGATAACATCTTTAAATTCAATGCGCTCAGGGGCGCTGTTAAGTTGTGCGGTAAGGGCATCTAAACTGCTTAGGGCCATGGGTTCTCCAAAAACGGGCATTTATCGATAGTCACAAAATGTCACTTATTGTGCCCTATTTTTGCTTCTGACACCTCGCTAATCCGTCGAAAATAAATCGCCTTTCGGTCACCATCGTTTGTGGATTAATGTCAAATCGTTGAATCACATACTCATATTGTTCATCAGCTTTTTTATACCATTCACAGGCAAACTCTGACGATTTTTGTAAATAGGCAACCTCCGCACGCATTCCATAACCATTGGCCAGCTCTCGCTGATAACCAGAGTTGCCCGGTTCGGCCTCAATTAATCTTAACTGATTTTCAATGTACTGGTCGGATAGTGCGACTGCCCGTGGAAAGTTTGACAGGTAGGCATAGGTGACGGAACTTTGCTTTAATATTGAATTCATCCGCCTGGCAAGTTCTTTATCATGAGGATCGAGTTCAAGCAGTGTCTGCACAACGGTCCTTGCCTCGTCTAAGAACCCGATAGCAATTTGCTCTTTATCCATCGAATAATACACCGTACCCAAACGCAGTAAGTTTAAAGCCAGTAAGGCTTCAAAGCGCCGGTTTTGCGTTCCCGAAGCAATGATTCTGCGCGCTACTTTTATTCCCTCCTCCATGATTTGTACCGCTTCATCGTAATCTGTTACCCCCAGATTGTCAGCATGCAGGGTCATGTTATAACCCAGCGCCGTGAGCGCATTGGATTGCTCTTTTTGTAAGGCTTGGCTGGTGGGATTATCAGCCAGGCGCTGCTCGATAATTTTTAACGCCTGACGGGCGATTACCGCGGCTTTTTCGCCTTGTTGCGCCCACACCAGGGCATTACTTTGTGCGCGCATTGCGGCGCTCACCCTTATCCAGATGTCATCGCTCGGGCCAGTTAATGCCATGTACTGCCGATAATATTCTTCTGCCTGTCGGCCATGTTCATAGGCTGCTGTTGTATCGTCAAGAACAATAAAGCTGAATACTGAGAGTGAATTATGTGTCTCTGCCAACGAAATGACTAAGGGGGGAAACTCCGGCTGTTGCTTTTGCAGAACCATTAATTTTTTTAACGTATCACTGAGTATGGCTTCGGCGTCTGCACGTCGACCCAGGTTTGGCACCATTGGATTACCCAACACATCTGCGAGCCTCCTGAAACCTGAGGCCGTTTCAACTTTCAGTTCAAATGGCGCATTGTCAAGCTGGCTTAATTGATTCAGGTAGGTTTGTGCCTTGTTTGCCAGTTCTGCCCGGGCCTTAATTGAACCCGGCAGGTCCGACACGTTATCGTAATGGTCAAACATCATAAAACCAGCCAGATTGCGAACCTCATTAAATCTCGCCTGAGCATAAGTTTCTGCTGTGATAGCGCGAAAATATAATGATGCAAAAACAATGGCTGAGGTCAGAATACCAGTGAGCAACACTGCACCGGCGGTCACCGCCACCCGGTTCGCTCTGATAAAACATCGCATGCGGTACGTCGCGCCCCCGGCCATAGCAGTAACCGGGCGATGATTCAGCATGTTTCTGATATCGTTGCGCATGGCATCAACACTGGTGTAACGCTGTTCCGGATCAGGATGAGAGGCTTTAGCGATAATGGCATCACACTCAGCGGAAAGCGGATGAGGACGGAGTTTGACGATGTCAGATAGAATGACCCCTAACGAATATATATCAGCCAGCGTGTTGGCTGGCGCCCCCTCGCGACGTTCAGGCGCCGAATAGCCTGCAGTATGTAACGTATCTGCACCATGATTCTGGCGTTTATCACTAAGCGAGCTGGAAATACCAAAATCGATGACTTTAACTATCCCACTCTTATTGATCAGAATGTTACCCGGTGATAAATCGCGATGCACAATCGTGTTTGTATGTGCGTAAGAAATCGCGCCACAGATTTGTTCAAACAAAGCCAATCGTGTCGCGAAGTCTGGAGAAGCCATTTGCAAATAACGGTACAGCGGTACACCATCCACCAGTTCCATTATGAAAAATGGCGCTCCGTTCTCGAGCTCACCCCCATCGTAAAACTGTGCGATATTGGGGTGTTTTAAGCGCGCCAACAATCGCCGTTCGCTACGCAAACGTTCCATAAAAGAAGATGATTTATTGTTTAATGAAACGAGCTTTATCGCTGCTTCATGTTCAAAATCGGCGTCTACTCTGCGCGCTCGATAAACAATTCCCATCCCACCACGACCAATCTCGCCGAGGATCTGATAATTACCAATGCGCTCCGGCATCGCGAAACCCAGCAGCTTGTTTAATCCTCTGCCGGTGAACGCCTGCCCATTATCATCGCTGTCGATATGCGTCAGCATATTAAGGGCGCGAGCAGTAAGCGCTGGCCGGCCTGCGGTTTGCCGGTGAATAAATGTCTCGCGCTCGCTCGGAGCAACGTCAAGTGCTTGCTCTACCAGCGCGATCAACTCAAAATCGTCTATGTGTTCATTCGACATGAAGGTTACATATTAATACATCATCAATTACCACGCTGTTGTTGCCGAGTTTCCAGGGACTGCTCAACAACTATCAACAAACTCTGGGCGCATCAATCAAAATTGCCGTAATATTATCTTTGCCACCACGCTGATTCGCAGCACTAAGCAGTTGCTCAATAGTCGTTTCAGTGTTTACAGCTTGACTAATAATATGCCAAATTTCGCTGTCTTTCAGCTCATTGGTCAGCCCGTCACTGCACAGCAATAATTTCTCCGATGCCGCCAGTCGGATACTGACACTTTCAGCGTTAAGAATATCAATATTGAGACTTCCTACGCATTTTGTGAGTACATTTTTTACAACGGCGGCACAGGTCTCGGACAGCGAGCCGAGCCCCATATCCTGCAAACGTTGCACAAGCGAGTGATCCCGGGTGAGCCGTTTTAAACTGTGCTCGTTGTAGACGTAAGCCCTGCTGTCACCGACCCAACAAAGTTCCATGACATCCTCGTGTTGCCGGGCTATGACCACTGTTGTCGCCATCCCCAGTTGCCCGCCGTTAAGCTGTGCAGCCAGCTTTACCCTTGCATGTATCTGAGCGATAGCGCCCCGCAATGTTGTACCTGACAGCAGCAGTGCAGGGAGTTCATCACACACTAGCTGACTGGCAATCTTACCACCCGCGTTACCGCCAACACCATCGGCAACCAGCCAGATCCCCTGCTCTGAGTGACACAGGAAACTGTCTTCATTAGTTTTTCGACAGCGCCCCCTTGAGGTAGCCCCGAAGGCTGTTGATACCCATTTACCTGGAGGTTCAACAGGTAACTCAATGTTCATTTTCAAGCCAATCTTTAAGCCACGCACGGGTCGCTACCCACGAGCGTTTTACCGTAGACACCGACTGTCCGGTCACCTCGGCAATTTCTTCGTAAGTCATGCCGCCAAAGTAGCGCATTTCTACTATATCTGCACGTTGTTGGTCAATTTCCTGCAATCGAAGCAAGGCCGCTTCCAGCGCCAGCACAGACACATCTTCGTCCATCGTGGAGGTGTCGCCAGTGTGCAGTGTAACCATATAGCCCTGATTCTTTGTTGCCATGCGTTGCCGGGTTTTATCGATAACAATAAATCGCATAATCCGCGCGCAAAGCGCTAACAAATGAGCGCGATCATTAACCTTAATGTCATCGGACAAAAATAGCTTTATAAAGGCTTCGTTCGCCAGTTCACAGGTCACTAATGAACGATACTGCGCATTTCGGCGCAGTATCGATGAGGCAATATTTTCAACTTCCCGATAAACGATCTGCACCATCTTATCCCGTGCCTCATCGTTGCCAGATTGCCATTGATGAACCAGGTGATTAAACATATAAAGATCGCTGGTTTGCTTGGTCATATTTACCTGCGCAAGAATCAATTACGATTTCACCGCTGACATCAGCGGGCTTCTGTCAGCATTCACGACAAAACACAGTGCCGTCGAATCTCCCGCTTGCCATGAACTCACCGAAGGGGTAATCACTTCAATACCTAAATCCCTACCGTTATACGCTTGCCCCGTGTGCTCTTCAAATGCACTTCGACATCTGCGGTAGGCTGCCCGTTCTATGTATAACCCTCCCGGGTAATCTTCACCTAAATCATCAAGCGCTGCTGTTCCCGCAAACTCATAATGATGGGCCTCGGTGCAGTCCTTGACAGTAAGGTATTCGATACCATGAATCTCATCGACAATATCTGCACACATGCCGGGTTGCAGGTCATCAAGACTGACTAGGCCGGTGATGACATTCCCTCCAGCATTATCTGGTGGTTGTGGCGATACCGATGTATCGTTACCGCCTCCACAACCTGAGAGCCCGGCCAATAACAGAAAACAAGCGGATAATTGAAATAATTTCATCGTGTTTGTACTCCGGTATAAGTGACTTTTTTAACCACCAATCCGTATAGATCATAACCTGATAGCTTAATTTCACCGGCATCGAGCGCTCGCGCTTCTGCCAGCGAAATCACATCAAACGATTCAACATACCCTTTGGTGATGCCCTCTGGACCGATAATAAGCAGCCCTTCCCCTCCTCGTTTATGTTCACTCAGATACTGCATTGCCATTTTCTGCGCGTATTCGGCTTTGGGAAAATCGCTGGTCTGCGCGGTAGCATGATGCTGACCATCCACAGCATAGGTGGCGTTTTTGAGAATATTCTCGTGTAATGTCGGCGCAGTATTACTGCCATCCCGTTTCGCCACCGAGAGCAAATCTATATCGCTGTACACCGGTTTACCGTTAAAATCAAAAATCAATCTGCCGCTACCCGGTTCAACACTCACTGTCGTGATGACATCCCGGCCATAACGCTTAACCAGAATACCAGCCTGCTGAACCTCTTCAACCAATTCCAGGTCAGGATTGGCCGGATCAGGATTGCGAATGACCCGATGCGTTTTCACAGCATTCATTTCTGCTAAGGTATCCTGCAGGTTTTCAAATTCAGCTTTTTTGGCAGAATAACGCTTCAGGATGTCCTGAATTTCCGGATCACCGGGTACAAATTCATCTGGCGACCCAAACTCACCATCTGCGATGGCTTGTCTTAATTTTTCCCAGGGTTCATCGGGTTCGCGAAGCACCACAAGGCCCCTGTCAGCGCAGTTATAACCCAGCCATTTACAGTCCAATTCGCTCACCGACTTCATTTTTACCGGTAGTGGCTTTGCATTGTAACCTGCGCGGGCATGCGCGGCGGCAGTCGCTGGCCGGGGGCGCACAAAAAAGGTAGTGTTCGAACGCTTGGCTTCATCCAACATAAAGGCCAGATCGTCTCCTTCCACACCTGCGGCTAATGCATGCTTACCGGTTAACGGGACACCTTCAGGCAGGTCGTCAAATGTCTGCTCAAGCTCATCAATGTATTTTGCGACGATAGCTGCACCGCTACTCTCGTTTGGTACGTTGATTTTTTTGGTTAGTTTTAACATGACTTTTCTGCCCACCCCGGTTTTCAGCAATTTGGCAAATACCTGGGCACCGGCTTGCTCGGCGCCTATTCCGGTTGCGATCTGCGTTGACGGTTCAGCCAGCAAAGCCGCGACATCCCTCGCCCGCCCTTCCCGGGCCGCGGTTTCCACATTAAACATCCAGTCGGCAAATACATCCACACCATTAATGGCAATGGTTTGTTCAATATCAGCCAGATCAATCATCATCTGTTCCACCGTCGTGCCATGGTAATATTCAGACATCAGTGTGACTATCTGACGCGCTTGCTTATTTAAGGTCTCGCCACCATCACCACTGGTTTCACCGAGAAAATCCACCACATCCAGCGTGCCCTGGCCCATTTTTTCCAGTGCAGTGATTACGCCGTCCGCAGTACCTACCGTGATACCACCAATTAATGAATCGTCGGCCCACTCATCAAGTTCGTTTACGACAGTCATTATGCCGCGTACCATCAGCGCGTAATAAGCATCTTTAATGTCTACCCACCAGTCGGTTCGATCAATGTCATCCCTCAGGATTTCTTCAACAGACACTTCGACATCGTCCTCCAACTGCTCATTGACAACCTTACCAGTAAAGGTCACGGGCAAGGTGTAGCGATTAGCCGAGCCAATATCCAGTATCATGCCGACCGGAATAATAAAGTCTTTCTCCTGGCCAGCGGCCAGCAACTCGATGCGAGGAGTTACTAACTCACTGAGATTGTCCAGCAGACTGTCAATAGGCTTGAATTCTGGCGTTGGTTCGCTTTGCGCATCGTCGGTTAACGCAAAGTCAATATTCTGGATATCAAAATTCCCGATATTGGCTATAGTTCCACGAATAAAAGCAAATTCGCCCGGAATTGGCTTGCCTGGTTGCAAACGCACATCTTTTAACTCTAGTGCCGCAACCTCTATTGCAAAGCGACCATCGACAGACTTTAAAGCACGGCCGGTTTGAGTAATGGAATCAAAGGCTATGGAGGCTTGCAGATCCACGACCCCTTTTCCTTTGGTGTTATACCGCCAACTCACTTTCATTGCTTCCCCGGGCGCCAGCGTAAATCCCGCCGTAGTAGGATTATTGCCATTCTCATCAATTGGGCCAGAAACAAATTCCACCAATTCGTTAGGCAAGGTTAATAATGAGTCCACACGAATGTTATTGACGTCAATCTGTTCATCGTTGGTGACGGTCAGGGTAATAGTGACTTCTTCACCGGAGACCTCAACAAAGGGGGCAGCCAGGTCTAAAGAAAGACTGGGTTGAACCGCCACATCCAGCATGCCCATAGCGCTGGCCGATTCGCCGCTGGCAAGTGTGCCCGTTCCGGTAAACTGTAAAACCGTTTCGCCTGACTCAATGGCTGCCATTGAGAAGTGGCTGGTAAATACCGCATATTGCGCGATAGTGCTAATTACGGCTGGTTGCGGCACGCCTTTTTGCTGAAACAGTGACTCGCTGTCATTCGCGGCAATGGTAAAATTATCTATAGCCCCGGATTCAAAATTACCCACCCTGACCTGGTAACGTTCTTCACTGCCGTTTTCAACAGACTGTTTGCCCGTTACCTGAATAATAAGGCCATCCACCGTTTCTACCGATTGTGACGTTTGATCCTCATCCCCGTTTGAATTAATAGCCGTGAAGGTCACGTTATACACGCCGGGCTCAGAATACAAATGCTTCGGCGAATAGGCACTGGAGGAATTGCCATCCCCGAAATCCCAGGTGTAAGTCAGATTTTGTGGAGCTTCGTTGCTCTGGGTTTTGTTAATAAACGAAGCTTGCAAGCCGATCACGTCGGTGTCAAAGTTTGCATTGACATAAGGCCGTACGTCACCATCAATGGGAACATAAAGCTCAGTCCGGGGATGCTGACTGGCACTTCGGCCATCACCAGCTACCGCAATATCGGCGCCTACGGTAATTTTCACCCAGGTTGGGCCATATAAACCATCAGGTCTGGGGCCATTAAAGGTAATCTGACAGTGTTGCCGGGCCGGTCCAAACTCGTGCCACTCGGCTCCGTCAACGTTGGAAGGCCCACCGTAAATATACGTTTGAAAATTGCCGCGCCCTCCACAGGGGTTACCGTTTATTCCGGCAACGGTAAACAACGTAGCCGGAATATCCTGGTCACTCATATACAGTGCCGATTTACAGGACGTTTCTTTAAATTTACCGCCATCGGTTAGGTCAATGTAACCACAACTATTTACAGTAGGCGCTGAAACCCCGGCAAAGCAGGGCACAGGCTCCCAATATCCCAGATATCCATAATGCGCAAAACAGATAGGCGGATCCGGGTAAGTGGAAAGCTGAATTGTTCCACCGGGTGTGAAGTCTCCGGATGCTGAACCACTGACCAGAAAGTCGACTTGCGGGCAGGCACCAGTTTCAGTTCCATCAACAAAGGTACAGGTTGGTAAGGGCATTTTGGGCGGCGACTGGGCGCTCGCCGTTGCTGTCACCAGTTGCACAGAGAACAATAACAGTAGTAAATATGTTGTATGACAAAATGCAGAATATATCCGTCCCATGTCTTTCACCTTTTAATGTTTCCTGGCTGTCATATCGAAGAAACGAAATAAAAAGGGTCACGACATGAGCATTAAATGTTTACATTACGGTGCGAGCATACACATCTTGCCAAAGGCGATAACAAAGCCAATTACAATTAATTGACTCTTTTTGACCTTTCAGCCTCTTCGTTTTCGATATCAGTCATGGGCCGTTTTATCAGCGGTATATGTGAGTATATATACATAAGGAATAAAATATGTACTGGAGTAATCATCGGGCATCAACGTTCGTGCTGTTCATATTGGGTTTAACACTGCACAGTTATGCCGCAGTAGCAGGTTTAGGTAAGTTATCAGACGTGTTATCGACCGGCTATTCAGATGGCTGGAATGCGATGCTTAAACAGGACACATACTGGCTGGAAAATACCAGTCAGCAAGGCGCTATCCGCTACTACTATGCAGACTATAATGGCCAGCAAGACCAACGGGTAATATCAGTTAAAATACAACTGAATGCCTCAGCACCGAATTCTGAAGCTGGCGTGTTATATGGATTTGATCGGGCACAGGCAACCTACTTTCTGATGACTATCACCGCCGGGAGAACCTTTAACGTTACCCTTCGCGATAAAAATGGCTTCAGGCAACTTTTTCAGACGTCTCTTGATATCAACCTTAGCGCATTTAATACCATCACCATCGAAGAAGAGGGGCATAAACTGACTTATTTTGTTAATAACAACAAGGTAGGCGAACTTACCCACCCTTCTGCCGGCAAAGGCAGCAGTGGTATAGTTGCCGTGGGAACCGGCAAATTTGGCTTCACTGACTTCGTGGAGAATAACGCTCCACTCACCCACAAACTTCCCACCGCACAGACTGTAATAACCACGATGACCGCCTTAAATGAACCACAGGTGACTCATTCAATCAAAGACGAATTTGGCTTTGATCGCCCCATGGAAGCCATGACGATTAACATGCCCGAATCATGGGATGTAAAAGGTCTCGTACAATGGTATGGCAAATCGACCTGTACCATGGACATCAGTACGCCAAAGGTTCACCTGAAAGGCTCTGCTAAAAATGGTATGCAATGGCTTGAAATTATTCCGGGAGGCGTTTGGGCCTGGAACTCTAACTTTGACACTATGCCTCAGTTGTATACATCAACGATTGCAGGCTGTGACAGCAAACCGATTGTGGATATAGAGACATTTGTTAATCAATATATTCGGTCTATTCGGCCGCATGCCAAAATTAACTCAGTACGCCAGCGTCCTGATATCATCCAGGACATCATGAAAGAGCAGGCTCAGGATATACACCAATTTCAGCAACAATATCCCAATATGCGCTTACGGCCCGAAGCCATGGAGGTCGACCTGACCTATTTTGCCAATAACAAAAAAGTAAATGAGCTGTTAGAGACTACCGTTATCTTTATTGATAGTCCGATTCTCGACGCAAATGGCGGAATGGGAGGGATCATGACCATTTCAATGGCCCAGGGTTCAATCTTAACAGCAACCGTTAACGGACAGGCCGACAGAAAACTACTCGATAGTATTAGTGACTCAATTGTCAACAATGCAGAGTATCAGGCCAGACTGCGCCAGATGATGAATCAACGGGCCAGGCTCATGGCACAGGCCACACAACGTCAGATAGCAGCAAACAGAGCTTATCGTCAGAGTATGGCGTCTGCAAATACCGCGCAAAATTACAATGACATTCTCGATTCAAATATGGCGAGTTGGAATCGGATTCAGGAAATGAAAGATGCCGGACAACGTAAACTGGTAGACGCAACGTTAGAGCGTACACCATGGCAAACCACCTCAGGGGAATCGGTCTACATGCCGCAACAATATCAGCGCGTATTCCAATTACCCAATGGCGTGTTTGCAGGCACTAATGATAGTTTTTTCAATCCCATTAATGGTAATCAACTTAATGAATACCAATACTGAACATCATTAATCGTTTTAACACGTGTGACGTATTAACCTTTTTACTATTGCACATGCAACACTTAATCCCAGACGATCAGGCAATAGTTGCACAGGATTAGGCACGCGAAGTATTCCTTGCGTCAGGCATAATACTCCGCATGCTGGTAAAGCTATTTTTAATCACTGAAGACAGAGGTAATACTATGAAAACAGTTGGCTACGCTGCCCATTCTAACAACGCTCACATGGCCCCTTACCACTTTGAGCGCCGTGATCTGCGCGCCAATGATGTTGCAATTGAAATTTTATACTCTGGTGTGTGTCACTCTGACCTGCACACCGTTAACGGCGACTGGGGTCCGCAACCTTACCCTCTGGTACCCGGCCACGAAATTGTTGGCGTGGTAACTGCCGTTGGTGAAGATGTTAAAAACTACAAGGTAGGCCAGAACGTTGCTGTAGGTTGTATGGTTGACAGCTGTCAGGAATGTGACCAGTGCCATCATCACGAAGAGCAGTTCTGCCGTAACGGTATGACACCAACCTACGGTGCGCCGGATCGCATCTCAGGCGAAATCACCCAGGGCGGTTATTCCAAGCATATTGTTGTTCGTGAAGAATTTGTTTTGCGTGTACCAGAAGGTATGGATTTGGCTAAAACAGCGCCTATCCTGTGTGCTGGTATCACAACCTACTCACCACTTCGCACCTGGGGCGTAAAAGAAGGTTCTCGTGTTGGCGTAATCGGTTTAGGTGGTCTCGGTCACATGGCGGTTAAACTGGCGGTAGCCATGGGTGCTGAAGTGACGACAATCAGCCGTTCAAACAAAAAAGAAGCCGAAGCCAAAGCCATGGGCGCCAAAGGCATTCTGGTATCTACCGATGCGCCAGCAATGAAAGCCGCACGCAGTTCCTTTGACCTAATTATCGATACTGCACCAGTTAAACACGATGTTGGCGCATACGCTCCACTGCTGGATATTGATGGCACTATCGTCGTCGTTGGTCAGGTGGGTCCGCTGGACGAACTGATGAGTGTGCCGCTGGTAATGGGTCGCCGTCGCGTGGCGGGTTCACTGATTGGCGGCATTAAAGAAACCCAGGAAGTACTGGATTTCTGTGCCGAACATGGCGTTTACCCGGAGTGTGAAATGATCAAGATGGATCAGATCAACAGTGCCTTTGATACCCTTGCCAAGGGTTACACACTGTGATGCCAATTCAAGATAAAGGCGCCATTGCTAGTAAC
>CEUP01004160.1_pt1 | contig 13025 bp, 11 predicted proteins | sample 531371 | NCBI WGS metagenome assembly CEUP01 (sample SAMEA2622738, study PRJEB7988) | marine metagenome | biome: marine biome (ENVO:00000447); feature: marine epipelagic mixed layer (ENVO:xxxxxxxxx); material: "saline water (ENVO:00002010), including plankton (ENVO:xxxxxxxx)" | depth 150 m
GTATGGGCTGACTTCTCTGGTGAATCTCGCTCAACGCGCGAAGAACTGGCACAGGATGTTAACGCAGAGATCACTCGTCGTCTAGCTGGTAAGCTTGATGGCATCGCGGACATCGTACCTAACGCACACTTCACTGACGAAGATATCTCGAATGGTTACTCAATCACTCTTGATATCAACGCATACGGTGGCGTGATGACTACGCAGTTCAACACTTCTATCCGTGTCTTCCGTCGTGAGGGGTAATGAATCATGAGCATTCAAGATCGTCTTATCTCTGAGAGCCAAGGGCTCCACATGGGTGGTACTCAAAACATCGTTAACCCGTTTACTTCCGGTCAACAAGGCCCTGTCGGTCAGGTCGGTAAGTACGTAACGAACGCATCGCGACTACGTCGCGGTGTTATCCCGCGTGTGATGGAATTCCCACGTTGGGTAGAGTACATGCCTAACCCGCAAGTATGGCGTATGGCTATCAAGTCATTCATCGAGGTACATACCACTATCACTGGTCTCGATAAAGGTCTTACTGCGGAATACGTTGAGACCCAACAAGGTCGTAACAACCGCATCCAGTACGAAGCAGGTAACGTTGTAGAAGCGCAATCTTCTATCAACCACACCACCGTAGATAAGCACGGTAAGGTTTACCAGAACATGCTTACTGCATGGCTGCGTTACGGTGTATGTGATACTGAAACGGGTCACCCGGGTATCGCTGCAATCAACCCTAACGTTCCTGACCACCTGCCGGATATGTACTCGCTGACAACTCTCTACCTAGAGGGTGATGCTTTCCTACGTAAAGTAGTGAATGCTTTCTGGGAAACGAACATGGCTCCACGTTCGAACGGCCCAGATATCGGCGATCGTGATCCAAACACTGGCCCACAAACCAACGAACTGTCTATCGACTTCACGTCGCAACAAGACACTACTTGGGGTGTAATGCAGCTAGCGCAGCGTGAGCTTGAGCGTATGAAACTGCACGGCCTACGTCCTATGGAGCGTAAAGCTTACATGGATGCTGTTAAGGCAGACGTTGATGCAACTCCGGGCGGCTACTTCAATGTAGCTTCTGACCTAGAGTCAAACCGCGTCGGTTCTTAAGAACAGGCAAAAAAATAAAGTATAGAGGAAAGGACGAAAGTCCTTCCTCTTATTTTTTTTTTATTTACGCTTCGTGCTGTTGCGAGATAACGCGACGGCGGATAATCATTAATAAAGTGTAAACGATGAAGATACGCATCTCGGATAGTGGCTCACCTACTGTTGAGTCTTCCGGCATAAGCGGTTTAATCGAACCCGCTACTTGTACACGTGCAGGCTCTAGGTCGATTACGTCCGCAAGGAACAGCGAGTACTGATCAACTATCGCATCAAATACTTCGGTTTGCGATAGACCTTCAATAAAACGATCATAGCCGTTTTCGTTGTACAGGATATCGCCGATACCTACTGTCGCCAGTTGATTGTATACTTTCTTACCTTCTTCACTCTCAAAGAGTCCAGAGATTGAGTCGTAAGCGTGCTCGGCAGTATCGAGTACATTAACTTCGTGTAACATGGACATTTCCTTTTTATCTATTTCAGCCAAAAAAATAAGAGACCGGAGTCTCTTATTTATAATCTAAACGAAGATTACTCTTCGTCTTCATCTTCGTCGTCGTTTAGGAAAATCTTACCTAGGGCAGGACGAATTTTGCTTTCAAGTTCAGTCGGTTTAGGTAGTGCAATACCAAAGCCGAACGATGCAGCGAAATCTTCTTCAGTCGGATCTTCGTTCATAGGACGTGAGAAGAAGTTACCGAACGACACACCGCCACAATCAACTACTGCTTCAATAGCTTCGATGTTCTCGTTTGCTTTCACAAGTTCAGCAAGCGCAGTACCACCGACTTCACCGTATGCACCCATGAAGTTTTTCGTGTAGTCTGTGAACGTAGTGACGTCAGTCATAGTCCAGTCGTTTGGAAGGTTGTCTTCAAAGACTTTAACTACAGGCTCTTTCTCAATCTGATGGTTTTCATCGAACTTCACTTTGCCACGCATTAGGTCAGCCAGTTCGTTTACAGAAAGTGCTTTAGTTACTTTAGCCATTTTTAATACTCCAGAGTTTGGGTTGTTGTTAAGAATGATTACTGATAATAGTTCAGTATCTCACTAAGATAATATATAACTGTTATTTTTTAGACTATAGGGTGATAGCCATAGCCTCGGGGATAGAGCAATCTAAGGACTCACAGACTTCAGCCAGAGCAGCCTCATATCCTTTAGCGGCGGTGAAGTGGACGCCCACCCCACGATTCTCCACCCACTGCAATACATTACGTAAGAAATCGTCGATGAGGATATCCCCACGATTCTCCACATAGTCGGCTTTAGCAGAAGAGGATTCTGTCACTGTGATGTGCTCACGCGAAATGCCAAAGTGCTTCTTAAGATTTTGAATCTTAGACTCGGCAGCCACGTCAAAGTCTGGGTGGTCAGTCCCGGCTGATGTCAGAATACGCCAAGGTTCACCTAATGAGATGATGCGTTGCATGAACTCCGCTGCGCCCTCTAAAGGCTCAAGCTTGTAGAATAGCTGTGGGTCATCAGCGTACATTTGTCGCAATAGCTTCTGGCGCTTGTCAGCATCCATAGCGTTTAATTCTTCGATGGTCATGTATGGAAAGTGGTTCTCAATCACGTACCCTTTCCAATCTACTAATAGGCCGTCTGCGTCGATATTTATCATTTTAATACTTCCGTTGTTAGTTGTACGTAGGATATTGTTTCTCATAGTTAAGTAGCATAGAGTCAAAAATAAAGAAAGGATAAGGTAGAGCTTGCGCTCTACCTTTTTTGCCTCAGTGTAAAATGCGACCGATGTGGATCGGTTTGAATGAAGTATTGCTTGGTGAAGTCAATAACCTCAGAGGCCTCTTGCAGGCACTCATGCAGTAACGTCAAATCTTCGCAAGAGATTTGGCTCGCGATGGTATTAGCAGCACGACGTGTAGAATGACGTTCCTCAAGAGAAGGAACTAGGTCTTTGTTACAGATTGGCTTTTTGATTGATGAAAGAATTGCCCTTTCTAACTCCCTTGCGGTCATCACTTGCAGGGATGAAGGTGTTTTGATATTATAGGTCTTCATACGTCCTACCCATTATTTAACTGCGTTGTGTGCAGACCACGAGGCAGTCGTGTGGGACATAGTGAATCAATATCATTGTGATACGCTTAAGTTGTTTTTGCCGTTGAGAAAACCGTCGCGTGAAATAGCGGATAGGCCATATTTCATGCTGCGATTTTTGCCAAGAATATCCGAAAGGCTCAAGTTAGATAGGCGGTAATAGCCTTCCTCAAGCTTTGTCGAATTATCCAGCATCATTTCTTCACGTACATCGACGACCAAGTCTAGCGTCGTAAGCCCACCTTTTACCATAATAGAGGCAATTGATAAGGCTGCAATTCGCGAAGGTTGAATCTCGTACATCTGCATTCTGTACGGCACCACCCAAAGCTCACCCGTGGCAATACCTTCTTGGGTAAGTTTCTTCGTGGGACGTATAGCCTGTTCGACGTCGAGTCCATAGACAACAAAGTCTAACGAATCAAAATTGACTTGATTTCGTAGCTCTTCAAAGTTCCAAGCCGCACCTATTAACGTTTCCACCAAATTGGTAGACACACAAACACGTGGAACGGTTTGGTCTTCTCCGTCATATAAGGACTTAGGGATACGCGGCGTGAACTTACGTATTGCCCCGTTAGCCGAGAGATGCAGAAGTGGTTGCGAGCAATCAACCGCTCTGACGGATTTTTGAATAGACGGATTTTGCATCTCTAACCATCGCTCAATGGGGCGTGACATTACCAACCTCCGTTAGCTGACATTCCGGTACGTTTTAGGGATGGGCGTGCATTGATAACAGAAAGCATATGTTTTGCTTTTGCCTGCATGTTAGCACGATGAGATTCCTGACCGACCTTAGCAGTCCCTGTAGAGCTCGCTAGCTCTTCTAAAGCGCCACGAGACAGTGGTAGGTCAGATAAAGTCTTAGACGACTCCTGAGCCACCTTAGAGCCTCTCACCATAGACGAGTATTTATTACAAATACGTAGACCGTCTTCGATTACCCAGTCAAACGTGAACATCTCGTCAATCTTACGGATTGTTTCACCGTTCGGTAAACGCTTCTCACGGACTAGTGCACGTAAAGAGAAACAAACGTTCTGATGTGGGTTATTGAAGGCCGCCTCAAGGTATGGACCACGTTCGCGGTCAGGCTTAACCCAACCCCAAATTTCTACCACAGGCAGACCGTTACAAATTTCGTCGGTGATGACAGTCCAAACTTCACGAATGTGACATGCAACGTTTTTAGTTTCAATCCATTCGTTACGTGCAATGAAGTCTGCTTCGGTCATGCCCGGTTCCCAACCCGGATGGTCTTCTTCGCCGTGCAGGTTGCCCGCAGCAACCTTACGCATGAAGGTACTCGACTTCTCAAAACAGTGCTTCGAGTCTTCGTGAAGATAGAAGGTGCCTTCAGAGTTGTACACATTCAAAGCGCCAAGTAAAACTTTGCGATATCCCCACTCGTCCTGCTCTAATTCTTGCGGGTTATTGACACCCGCAAGCGCTACACAGGTATAGCGTAAATCAACTTGTGACATTGTTGTTAATCCTCAATCTTAACGCATATATAGTTGTTCAAGAGGCTCAGGACGAATTGGATCATCCTGAAGCGCACTTCGGATACCACGATGTAGCTCGGTATCCGCAATCTTAGCCAGACGGGATGTCTTGTTGGCAGGGCCATCACGAAGTGGGATGTACTGTGCAGACTTAAGTAGGTCAGCAGGTGACTTAATTGTGTGTCTGTAGAAACTACCAGTATCTTTTAAAGAGCGCTGCAATTGAGCGCTGTAGATATCGTGTGTAATTTGGTCTTTAAATACAGCAAGGTCATTCCAACGTTTCGTTTCCGATAAAAGTTCTGCATGGTCAATGACATTCATGTAGAACGGCGCTTTACCGTAATCGTAAAAGTAAGACATCACGTTGTAGACTATTTTCTTGTCGCATGGCAAGAAGCGGTTTTGAATAACTACCGAACCCGGCTCAAAACGAAGCTGGTAAAAATCCTCACCGTTGATTTCGACCAGTTGAATGTCGTCTGGAATCATACGCATCATCGCTGTTGCGCTAGAGACGCCATAGGTCTTGCCGTCGGTGGTGATACACCAGCAGCCAAGCACCGTCACTTCACCAGTGATGAAGGCAAGAGACTTAGCTGTGTAGTCGGCAGGGAAGATAATCCAACAGCCACCTTTTGTAACCGTCGTGTTTCCTACTGCCTTTAAGTCCGCATGGACTTTAGTTGGATTGCGGGTTGCTTTTGTAATATCCATAACCGTTTCTTAGCCGTTTTTTATTTTGATACTTTAGCCATCGCTAGTACCCAGTTGAATACGTAATCGATGACCGCCTGTGTTGCAGCTTCATCACCAGATAGACCTAGTGACATGTGCTTGTGAATCTCTTCACTAACCCAACCCGCGTCAGTGTGCGCGAACAACGTGTCGCGTGCAATACGGATGATAAGAAGCGTAGGGTCTTCCATCGAGAAGCGATCTAGTCGCTCGTCAACTAACTCAGCCATCTTTTCACGAATCGCAGACTTAGGCGTGTCGTCTGGAAGGTAAGAGTCTTCGAAAGCGTCCAGTGCCGCAAATAGGCTTTGCTTCATGTGCGCACGAGCATCTTGCTTCCAGTTATCGTTCAGACGTGACTCTTGAACAGAAACTTGACGTTCCCAAGCATTGCGGCAGTCTACCATGCGCTCAACAAATGTTGATAGCATATAGTTAGGCAGGTGACGCTCACCACCTTCTAGGTAGACAGAGCCGTAGATTGCTTCAGGGCCACCACCGTGCTCAGAACGGAACTTATTGTAAACGTCGCCAACCACGTAGATTTCACGAGTTGCGTTGTTAACACCCATCACAAGTACGTCAGTCGCAATCATTTCGCCCAAGTTAGTTACGTAACGCGCAATCCAACCTGTCAATGCGTTGCGGTATTCTAGCATTAACGTTTCCCACGCCAAGCCAGACAACCCACAGCTTTCCCATGGAGACTTTTCAAAGTACTGCACTAACAGCCACTGTGCTAGACGCAGAGGAGACTTCAACCAAGCACCTGAAGCGTATGGACTCTCAATCTCTTCAGAGAACAGTTTAACCATCACTTCTTTAACAGACAGGCCTAGCTCTTGAAGAACTGTGGATAGTAAGTTATCGAATGATGCACGGCCTGTGTCAGGTACAGCGATTTCTGAGTCTAGCTTAACCTGTGCGTCAGAGGTAGGTTTCTCCCACTCTAGTGAGGTAGGGTTAGAGAATTGACCAATCAACGTTTCAACCACTGGGTCTAAGTAACCACGGTAAAGGTTGATGTCGACAAGTGTCCACTTCTCAGCAAGGTCACTGGCAGACGGTTCAGCATAACCGTCAAGAACAGCATTGATGAACGGTTGCATGACGTTACGAGAGTAGTCGAACAGTTCAGATGCACAATCGCGACCAACTTGACGAAGTTCGTTTAGAACAAGCTCATGCTCACCAGTTGCAGGGATGATGACTTTGCTGTCTTGCTGATACGCCATTTCAAGCGGCTCAGTTAGACCCGTGATAGAGTCACGCATCACTGATTCAGGGAACTGTTGGAAGAACTCTTCATCGTTGATGCTAGTCAAACCTAATAGCGGCGTGTTTGCTGCTTCGTTCAACATCGCCAGTGGAGAGTTAGGAACCGCTGACAGTGCAATGCTTAGTTCTTTAAGCTTAAGATGTGCAGGTGCAATCGCTTGGAAAGTAGTTTTGGTAATCATTACAAATCACCCCTAGTTGTTTCAACAGAACCCATGACACGGCTAACAAATAAGTCAGCAACATCGCTATGTGACAGTTTCTCACCGCCAACCTTACCGGAGATACCTTTAGCATCATCGATAACGTCAGTTACAATCCCACCCGCAAGCTCAGTCATGTTTGCTAACGTCATGTAGTTGTAACGGTTACGAAAAGATTCAGAAGGGCTCTGAGAACCTTCCCCTTCCACAGTCGCTGTTGGTCTGCGGAACTGATTAAAAATTGTACTCATTGTATACTCCAAATGACCCGGCATTGCTGCCGGGCTTCTTCATTACTTGTAAGGAATTACAGACTCGCCGTTAAGAATGGCTAGTCCCCGACGACCCGACTCTATACAGATTGGGTTGGTTGTTCCGATTTGATAGATAGAACCTACGATACGGCCTTCGATACCATTACGTCCGAAGTATCCATCCATAGGCGTCCCATCTTCCGCCTCGTTCTTACCAACCATAAGGTCTTGTACGGTGGTTTTCATCTGGTTTGCTACAACGCCCTTATCGCCACCGACCATCGGCGACATATGGGAAATGTAGAAACGGATTGCAATCTCGTTGTATGCCAGAGGCACGCCCTCGATGCGGTAAGAGCCGTCCACCGAACCAGTTTCCGCTATTTTGCCGTTAGCAGCTTTAGCTTCTTTCTTGCGTTGACGGTCAGCACGTTTAACTATTTCCGCAACAGACTCAGACATGTCCTCGATATCCCCGTGGTAAACGACCTCAATCTTATCGATGTGACCTTTTACTTTAGCACGAGGAGAATGCGAAGAAACCTTCCTAAGCGTTGCAGCAGCTTCATCTGTGAAAGTACCAGTACCACCTGTCACGTCATCGGCGAAGGTGCATAAGATGGAGTCGACCCCTACCTTATCCTTAACCTTAGCCATCTCGGTCACTAGCTGGTCAAACTTGATAGCAACCTCTTTAACTTTTGTCGTTTCAGAGACAAGTTTAGCAGACAATTCAGGACTGATTGTGTTGGAATCCTCAAAGGTTGGCTCACCCTCAATCAGTGCGATCGTCGCTAATACACCATTCTTCCAGTTCACTTGACGGGGACTGATAACGTCCGGCTCGAAGTGCTTAGCATTGTACGCTAAAACATCCCTTGCTTTAAACGTATCCCCTTTCTTAAACGTTGTCGCCATATCGTGCGGGTACGTTGCACCCTCATGGCTACCGAACCAACGACCTAACGGATATTCCACCTCTGTCTTGTCTGCATACTTGACAACGATAGAGTCTTCAGTCACATCTGTAACCTTACCGTCTTGCGTGGCAACCGAAGCGTGTTTAGACGACGTACGGTGCGCAGCAAGTTTCTCACTGCCTGTTCGATACGGTGTGGTCTTGTAGTGTTCCGACGCAGTCGCTGAACCTAGCTGAATGTTTACGAAGTTCCAACGTTTATCATCGTCGATTAGTGAGTCAGGCGCTAGGCTCACACAGAACGACATCAGACTACCAATCTTCTGCTTCTTAAGGTCACGCTTCGCCGGGATGCCATCAACCGAATCCAGTTGTGGGTTAGCTGACAAGAACGAGGTAACGCCTACGTCCGAACTATCCACGGTATCGCCCGATACAACACCCAAGTCGTCTTCAGGATAACCACGGGTGCGCTTAACCATGGTTTTCTTGTTACGCCCGCCTGTACCACCCATGGTGATTACGTCGCTTTCCTTGATAGCTTGGATTGGGTTTGCTTCCTGCGCCTGTAGAACAGACGGGTCTTGGTTAATCTCGCCCCAAATCATCGAGTTGGTCAGTTCAAACTTACGACTGCCCGGTGGTTGGTTGTTGTAGTTACGCATAGCACGAGAGATACCCGTGTAGACGTGACCTGCAATACGCTGATGCCCTAAGAACATCATCTCTTCGCCGTTAATCTCCGGCTTAGACATGTCATCGATTAGCATTTCGTTGGCGCGTTTTAGAAGACCCATGAATGTTTCAGGCTCTTTCATCTTACGCAAGACACGAGCATGCATATCGTCTACAAAACTATTACGCATCTGCGCCAGCTCTGTTAGGAATCGCGCAGTTAGTTTCTCCTCCATCAACAGGTTGAGGTAGATGTCTTCGCGGTTTACTTCCGATTCGGTGTAGTTGGTTAAGTGTTTGACGTACTTAGCCAGACCATTCAACACGAGCAACTGCTCGTACGTATCAACCGATACAGCAAACTTGGCATCTGATAGACGAATGATAAGGTCGTAGTCTTCTTTCTCAATGCGCTCGTTTGCCGCAAGGCGAGAGTAACGCATACCGAAGTGCTTGAACATGCCCTCCATGCCGAGGTAGTACGAGAAGATAAAGCCAAGCGATAGTGACTTGCCAAGGATAGATAATTCCGACAACTCCTTAGGTGCTTTCGTCGTATCGATACCCAACACTTCCTCAATAGTACCCATGAAGTCAATGTTGTCTTTGTCCTTGTACTTGTAGATGACCGACGTCTCACTCATCACAAGCATATCGTTTCTACCTTTGGCGATAGGAACCATCTTTTTCTTTCTAAGGACATTCATGTCATCGCCGTTACCGAAGTGCTCATCAGTAGCATTGATGTCAAAGTGCCACACGTAGCCTTTGGACTTAAAGCCCTCGATACGTTTAGCAACAGACGTATACGCTTTTGGCGCAGGGGAACTTGGGTCAAACACATTGGACATCTTAACGTCCGTAACCGTTGTATCTTTAAGGTCAAGACCCAAGGCAACAATCTGGTTAGTTAACCACTTAGGTTTATCGTTCACCGCTTTATCCGAGCGACTCACAAAGTTCTTACCGTAGAACGTGGTCAGTGCCACAGTCTCTGGGTCAACCTTACGAATAGGCACATCCACACGCTGACGACGCATAGTGTACTTAACGCCATTGGTTGTCCAGCAACCGTCGTCGTCAATAACAGGGATAGAGAAGTAGACTGGTACAGGGTCACCGCCAACAGGCTGAACTTTCAGACGATGGTGCTCTACCGCACCAGTTGCCGTGATTTCTTTTTCGATGCTGTGGTTGTGAACCACAAGACCCATACGTTGCGCAGAAGCCACCGCACCCAAGACATCTTTCTTCATGACTTTCTCGCGATACTTTTCGTTAATCGCATCAGTCACGTTTTCAGACCAAGACTCTTCAAGGATGGTGTCATCCTCAAGTAGTTTCTTAGGTTCAACCTTAACGTCCTCTTCCGTCACCTTCATTGCTTCACCATACGGCAAGTCTGAACCGTACGGGTCAGGTAGGTTAACGAAGTTCTCGGCTGCTTCAGTTAGGAACTGGTTAGCTTTTACAGAGATACGTCCAGCGTCTGCTAGTTTAGCACATTCTTTAAGGATGACAGACTTGTGGTCAATCACTTCCTCGATGACGAGCTCGTTAGGGTTCTTCTCTTCTTCTTTGACGATAACAACATCTTCGTCTTTAGCGAACTCTTCTTTATCAAAGCTGACAATTTCTTCTTGAATGTCTTCTTTGTCGTTTTGCATGTCAAGTTCAGCTTCGATGTTCTCACGTTCAAGGTCTACGGTGTTACCCTCAGGTGACAATGCAGCATCCTCAACGATGTCTACTGGCTCAGACATCAACGCGCGAACTGTCTTGTAGAGACGACGTTGCATCTGGTCTTCAGGAACGTTACCTGTGTCGTTAGTCACAGACCAGCCATCAAGCTCACCAAGGTTAAGACTTATAAAGCCGTTCTCGTAAGTTAGAATGAAATTCACGCGACGTGCTTGGTCAGGAGTCATGCCCGACAGGATAGAACTATCACGCTTAGTACCTAGCCATGTGAAGATTTCCAGTAGCCATAACTGAGTTAGTGATTGGAACTTATTCAGCTTACTGTCAGAACGCGTAGATTGCGCAGCAAGGAACTTGTTGAATGACGGTAGTTCATTACCGATGTTGAGAATCACATAGTTCTGGCGAGAGTACGCATCTGCGTTTGATAGCAACTGGTTACGCATCGTCAACATCACATTGTAGATACGGTCGTACCACGCAAGCAACGTACCTTCAGGGTAACGGTAGCGCTGTAGCATTGGCGTGTAGTTCTCAATGAGCAGAACTTTCTGGTCACGCTGCACCAGCTTATCATCACGCATGCGTTTAAGCGTAGGGTTCAAACGGTGGTACGTAAGGATGTCACGGTCTTGGTTAACTTTTACAGGTGTCGGGCGACCTTGTGTGCCTACTTCAGGCAAGGCAGCATGGTGACGTACCTGTGCGTACTTCTCAATGTTTTGAAGATAAGAGAGAGTCTTAGGTGGTGCCAGTGAAGTCACATCCATGTCGATGTGATGAAGAACAGAGCCGCGAGGCAGCTCTAGTTTCTCCAATTGATGGATAGTTGGGTCGCCATACTGTTGCAGCTTTCTAACAGTAAAGCGACGATTGAATTTGGTTAAAGTGAGCATTACCACTCCTTAGGTTCTTTTAATAGCGCAAACATTGTGCGGTCAATAACATCATTAGTTAATGTTATCTTCATTGACCCATCGGCATTAAACCAATAATGTTTAGAATTCATAATCTTACGGTTCTCTTCCAGCGCCTCTTGCGACATCGCAGCGTTTCCTGACGACGTATCACCATCGAAGTCAGCACCTAGACCGTTGATTCGTGTCGGGTGTGGAGCCATGGATGTAACGAATTCATCGATGTCTTTACGAGGGAAAGAGATAGCGGCACGTGACGGATCTTCTACAGCTTCCCAACCGTCACCACGTTCGTATTTGACCAAACTTGAGGCGGTTGTCTCCAATCTTATGGTTGAGCTGTACGTCGAGCCTTGGCCTGTTACGGGGTATCGTGTCACGAACAAGAAGTAGTCGTTCCACACGTGATAACCGGACAGGTAAAGTAGTTCAGATAGCGACAGTCCCGTGACCTTAGACTTATCCATACCTTCAGGCAATTCGCCGATATCGTAGAAGACTTTGAACGTCTTCTCGTCTTGGTAAATAAGTGCAAGGTAATGGTCTTTGTCAATCATGACAGGCGCATGACGCGCATCGTGGTCAGTGAACTTATTGATAAGTTTTTCAACACCTTCGTCGGTGGAGAACATATCGTACACTTCACTGTCAATCTCCATGAACTCACGCTTCAGCGTTTTCTTGTTCACACCGTACATGTTACCGTCGCCCGCTAGGGCACCTGCAATGTATTTATTGCGGATATGGTGCTGTGCGACAGGCAACAGTGCCTTAAGACCTTGGTAAAGACCTACGACTGTATCGGTCGGACGAATAGCGTCTACGCCATCCATCTTAACTGAACCAGACTTAAAGGAAGAGATTACGTTACGTGTACCGTTCACAATTTTACGTGACGTTACCTTAGCGCGGTTGTAACCTTTCTTACCATTCATGAAGTCGAAGAAGTACATGTAGATGTCGTTGAACGTCTGCTGTAGTTTCCAACGTGCCGGGTCAGTTAATCGTGTCGGTGCACCACGGTCAGGGATAGCACGAGCAAGAGTAATGAGCTTACGGTAATACGTACCAATCTCTTCTTCTTGGTCACTGTCACCGTCAATGATAAGGTCACGAAGACCAGCAGGTAGAGTCAACACGTAACGGCTTAGTGCAATGTCGCGGAACTTCTCAAAGAAATCGAGAGTTTTGTCACGACGAGACGAGTCGTTACGTGATGGTTTTAATTCATCATAGTGCGAAAGAAAGAAAGTGAATCCGGTATCTGCTCCCGGGTCGGTAGGCGTTGCAGGTTCAAAGTCTTTCTTCTTCGCATCCCAAACAGCGTAGCGTGTACCAGAACAAACCTCCTGATAGAGTTTCTTAAGCTCAAACAATGCACGACAAACGACAGGAGAAATGATTGGGATTTTAACGTCAATATATGCAAAGTTCTCATCACGTTCTGATGAGCCAACTGGGCCATATAGTTCGGTTGAGTAAATGCCTTCCGGGTGAAAGTTTTTAGTCATGCCCATGAATGTGTCTACTGATGTGACCTGAGGCAGCGACGCGACGTATTTTTTATTGACGTTTAATAGATAAAAGTCAATGTAACTAATGTTTTTCATTTGTAAATCCATTCGAGGTTGATTATGGGCAAGAATAAAGAC
>CEUP01022260.1_pt1 | contig 12905 bp, 12 predicted proteins | sample 531371 | NCBI WGS metagenome assembly CEUP01 (sample SAMEA2622738, study PRJEB7988) | marine metagenome | biome: marine biome (ENVO:00000447); feature: marine epipelagic mixed layer (ENVO:xxxxxxxxx); material: "saline water (ENVO:00002010), including plankton (ENVO:xxxxxxxx)" | depth 150 m
TTCTCTGCAACCTTCTCAATGATTGCGGTTTTGTCGTCGTAGAGCTTTTTCTTCACGCCTTGTACATCATCAGCGGATTCGCATTTGTAGATCTTAGAGAAATGTTTCACCGCGTGGTCACGAGGGTTGTCGATGTACATCGCTTTACCAAAGTCGCCTTGCAAAAACGCGTTGGAGAAATCACGGTTGAAAACGGTGTAAAGCTCAGTGGTGTCGTTCGACAGTTCCACACCATCGCATAAGCGATCAATCTGTTTACGCCAGTTATCGACCACGGTGTAAACATAATGGGACTTCTTGATTCGGCCTTCCACTTTCAACGAATACACGCCCGCATCGGCAAGCGCTTCTAAATCGCCAAACGCTGAATTGTCTTTCATGTTGAGAGGGTAGCTGTTACCTGTTTTGGTGGTTTCGTACTGCTCACGACAAGGCTGACTGCAACGACCACGGTTGCCTGAAGCGCCGTTGCGCGCCGAGCTGATGTAACAGATGCCAGAGAAACCAATACAGTAAGAGCCATGAACAAACACTTCCATCATCACATCATGTTCACGACCAAACTGAGCCAAATGCTTAATCTCACTGATGTTCAATTCACGTGAGAGGTTTACACGGCTGGCTGTTAGCTGGTTAAGAAACAGGATCTGACCTTCATTGTGTGTATTGAGCTGGGTAGAGGCATGAACATCCAAGTCGGGAAAGTAGTTTTTAAGGATGTAGGCTAAGCCAAGATCTTGCACGATGACACCATCAATAGCGGTGGTATTAAGTTGGCTAAGTAAACGCACGATGGCTGGGATTTCGCTTTCTAGAATCAATACATTCAAGGTAAGGAAGATCTTACAATCGTGCTGATGAGCAAGCTGCAACACGCCATTCAAGTTATCTAAGGTGAGGTTGGTGGCGCGGTTACGTGCATTAAAGCGGTCTAGGCCACAATAAATGGCATCTGCACCCGCAGCAATAGCGGCTTTGATGGAATCTAGATCGCCGCCCGGGGCTAATAACTCGAATTGATCGCGTGTCACTATTTATCTCTTACTCAACATGAACGTGAGCACGCATTCTACGGGGTTCAAAAATGTGATGTAGCTCTAGTTCACTTTTTATTAATCTGGGTCAATAAGATTTTGTTTCCTTTAAGTGCACCAATGAGAGGTAAATCATAGCTAATAACTTTGTTTAAGCATTATTTTGTTAAAAGTGTATGGTGTACGTATCCCCATTTTGAGAGTGCAGACCGTCGTTATTATGAACCTTAACTTTATCAAGCATTTCTTGGCCGTTTATGATTTTGGCAGTATTACCAAGGCGGCAGAGCATATGGACATGACTCAACCTTCCATGAGCAGTGCGATCAAAAAGTTTGAAGAGAGTTACGGTCAACCGCTGTTCGTTAAACTCGGCCGCACCATTCAACCGACGGAAGCGGCAGATTCGCTTGCGTATCAAGTGCGGCCAATAATGGAGCAACTTGAGCAAGCGCTGTATATGCCAAGAGAGCTGGTGGTTTGTGGCCCAGAGATCATTCTCCAGTCATTGCCTAATATGGCTGGCGTACTGTTGACCGAAAGCCCAGCGATTGAATATCGCATGCTGGATAAGATTCGCTCTGGCGAAGTGGATATGTTGTTTGACGATATCACTGTTGACGATCATACCTTTGTAACGGAAGAGGTTCGAGAGTATCAAATTGGCTTTGCTTGTCGCCAAGATCATCCGTTTATTGGTAAGGCATTGAGCATGGAGCACTTTGAACGCGCCGATCATATTCGTTTGCGGCTACAAGATCGCAATGTTGGTGCGCTAGAAGCACGCACGGAACAGACCTTTCAACGTAAAATTGTCCGTGAAGTGAGTGGGCCATCGAATCTACTACTGAGTGTCAGGAACACAGATGCAATCTGTATTGTCACTGAAAGCATGTTTGGTTTAGCGCAGGAGCTTGGACTCAAAGTATTGGAGCCTCCATTTCCTATTCGTCCTTATCAACTTAAACTCATCTATCACCGCCGGAATCTGGCCAATAAAGCCCATAAGGATGCCCGGGAGAGCATTAAACAGCACTTAAAAAAGCCACTCAGTTGAGTGGCTTTTTTATGTCACTAGTAAATATATAGATAAAAGCTATGAATTGAATAGTCACTGGTCAATGGTTAACCATACCTTTCCCTTTTAGTATTACCCCATCAACAGAACAGACGGATTTGAAGTGAATTGGTAAGGACGCCCGAATCGATTAATCCAAAACTATTGTTTCAGGGTAATACTATGAAAAAGTCTATCGTTGCTTTATCTATCTTGGTTGCTTTTGGCGTATCTGCACACTCTCATGACGCTTCAGAGCGTTTGACTCATGGCGATCACAGCCACGCGTTCGATATCAGTGATTACAACATCATCATTTCAGATAACTACGACCCAGTAAAAAATGGCGTGAAGTTTGTTGAGCCTAAGTTCTCAGCAGAGAAAAACAGCTATGTTCAGCTTTCTGATAAAGATGTCTCTGGGCAGTTCCCTGAAATAATCTGGCGTGGTGAGCCACTGTTTACGCCTGAGTACTCAGAAGAAAACATGCAAGCGGCATTGAAAGAGGGCAAAATTCACCCAGAACTTGCTGAGATGGAACAGCACCTGACACAGCCTGTTATCTTCAAACTTAGCGATCGCATGTACAACGCTTATGGTTTTGAAGGCGCGTCAATTACCTTTATTCAAGGTGATGAAGGCTTGATTATTGCTGATGCTGGTTCGGCAAAAGAGACAGCAGAAGCTATGTTAGCGGCTTATCGCCAAGCAACAGGAGATAAGCGTGAAGTTCATACTATTTTCTACACACACCACCACCCAGATCAGTGGGCAGGTAGTGAAGGTTTAACGACTCGTGAGCGTTTTGAAGCCGGTGAAATCAACGTGATTGCTCATGCCGATTTTCAACGCAAAATGAACGAAGAGTCCGGTATTTACCTCAACCAACAATCAATTCGTACCGGCTATGCATTTGGCGCATTCCTACAGCGTGACAACGAGTACGATAAAGGTGTGAATCAGGGCGTAGGCTATCCGTCAGAAGTGATTATGCGCTCTCAGAATAAGAACTTCTTTGCGCCAAATATCTTAGTTGATGACTTGTTGATTCTTGAAGTGGATGGTTTAACGCTTGAGTTCTTCCATACCCCAGGTGAAGCACCAGATGGCGTAGGACTTTATGTTCACGAAACTGGCGACATGGTTGGCGGCGATACTATCCAAGGTGAAACGCTACCAAACCTCTACACTATTCGCGGCGCTGAGTACCGTGATGGTCTAGAGTGGGCAGATTCTATCGACCGTATGCGTCGTTACCACCCGACAGCTTTGTCTTTGCACCATGGTCGTTCGGCGGTAGGGGTTGACCGTGTAGAAGATGTGATGAAGGCGTATGCAGACAGCTTACGTTACATGCAAGACCAAACCGTGCGTTTCATCAACAAAGGCTACACTATGCATGAACTGTCAGACTCTATCCGTTTGCCAGAAGAGCTGAAACATCATGACTATTTGCGTCCACTGCGTGGCTCTGAATACCAAAACGTTGCCAACATCTATGCAGGTAATGTGGGCTGGTTTAACGGTGACGCATCAGAGTTTGCTAAGCCTGCTCATAAAGATATGGCGCAAATGTACGTTGATATGATGGGCGGTGACGCGAAAATCAAGAAAGCGGCAGAGCAGTTCATCAAAGAGCAAAAATACGGTGAAGCGATGCAAGTGCTTACTCATGTCATCCGTGTTGACCACCAAGACATGGGCGCTCGTGAACTGAAAGCACAAGCGATGGAAAATTGGGCGTGGGAGCAATCGGTACCAGGCTGGCGTCACTGGGGTTTAACAGGTGCAGCTGAGCTACGTGGTCAACTTGACGGTGTACTCGATACGATGAACTTCTTTGGTGATGCGAGCAAATTTGTCGATGCGCCAACCGATGATGTGATTAGCTTAATCCCAACTCGTCTAAAAGCGGAAGAACTAAAAGCTGATGAAACCATCGTTATCAATATTGATATTGAAGGTGCGAGCTACTTGATTAATGTGTCAAATCGCACCATGGCAATCGACAAGATGCACGCAGACAATGCCGACTTAACGGTGAAAGTATCGAAAGCTGATTTTGTTCACCTGTTCTTGGTCAAAGATTTGAGTGTTAAAGATTCATCTGCAAAAGCAGTCAAAGGAGACTTAAACAAACTGCAACGCCTAGTGGATGTGACTGACGTATTTTCTCCATTCTACTTACACGTTCGATAACCCAATTATCGGATATCAGATGAGGCAGGGATGCCTCATCTTGCTTTTATTGGGAAATCAAATGAGGTAAGAAAAATGAAATTTGATAAAAACACCTTCGTTCCACGTGCTGCTTTTGCCGTTATATTCGCCACTCTTATCATAGCGCCACAAGCTAAGGCAGAAGAAGTTCAAGACATGAGTGATCCTTTGGCGGTGTACACTCAAGCAGGAGCGGGTTGGACCACAAAAGGGGCCAACATTAAGCTGGGCCAATCTTATGATACTGGCCATGAAGATACGATGGCTCAACATGTATTAGAGTTAAAAGGCATTGGTGGTGATTTACTGGGCACATCAGGCCAGGCAACTGACTCGGTTGACTCGATGCGCTATCGTCATTTCCATGTTGATACCACTAACGGGCGAGGCAACCAAATAGATCTCAATTGGAACTTTGAGGCAGGAGCGGGTAATGCGTCTTACAGCTTGATCCAAGCTTTGCCTAAACTGGGTGCGGTACAGCTTTATCCTTTAGCGGGACTTGGTTTAACTGTTGATGAAAGTGACTCTGGTTACTCGGTGCCGTCATCATTCGGTTTAGTTGGCATGTACGGAAAAGTCGAGATCACCGACTCCATTTGGCTTAACTACAACCCTATGTACACCACTCAGCTTGGCGGTAATGACGGCTATCAAGAGAGCTATGGATTCGTCAACGAAGCAGCGATCGGCTACCAAATAACGCCGAGGCAAAACATCCGCGCGTTTTGGAATTGGGGCGAAGTGCTTGATGGTACCGACTTCCGCGTCGAGATGAACTATCAGTTTTAAGCCGTGTTTCGGGCTCTGCGAAGAATTGTCAGAGCTTGGAAACCATCACTATGACTCACGTTGTTCGCAGACATAAACTTAGGGTAACGCATGGGAATCGTGGTCATAAGCGCTTGGATAAATGTAAAGGTGACAGCAAAGTTCAGGCAATAACTAATTAAGTAGGGCCAATTAAACTCAAGTAGAAATTGGCACACTAGGTAGTTTATCCATGACGTCATTGGCCCGGCGAGCAATACTAAGATTCTAATGTTTGGACTTAGTGACGGTGAGATATCGCACTGGCCTAAATGAAAAGGGGCGAGAGAGCTTTTAAGGGTGAATCGTCCCAACTTCCACTGCTTTCCTTTATCACATTGCCCCAATCGCACAGTTATCTTCTTTCCAAGTACTAGCTGAGGTAGTGCATGCCCCATTTCGTGCATCAAAGTTAAGATTGGCATGACAACAAACAGTGATAGCAACAACGCAATAACTGTATCCATTGATAATTCCCTCTGTTTTTAATAGCTTTCAATTATTACGGTGATTCTTTTGTTCCGTTTAGCTATGCGACGAACGGTTGTATAGAGGAGTGAGGTGCAGTGGCAGCGATGAATCGATTATCAAAAATAGTTTGATAATAATTCAAAGATTAGACTGTTTATCGGGCTTTATGGACAGATTAATATCGCTAGCAAGAAAACCAATACCACAGCTCTTTAGTGGCAGTTGACGATGAAAGTAAAGGCTAAGTCGATGAGCAAATTAACAATTGTGGCAAATGTTATTGCCAAGCAGGACCAAATAGAATTGGTAAAAAATGAGCTAACTAAGCTGATTGAACCGACGCGTAAGGAAGAAGGATGCATTCGCTACGACTTACATCAGGACAACGATAATCCAGCTCATTTTGTCTTTTTAGAGAGTTGGAGCTCTCAACAGCTTTTGCAACAGCACTTGCAAAGCGAGCATATTGCCGCTTATCGCGCAGCGACCGATGGCGCTGTTGAAGTGTTTACTTTAAATCATCTGACCCACATTGCGTAATTGACTGAATTTGACCGAGGCACAATCTAATGACACACCCAATTATTAACGATCTAAACACTCGCTACACGGCTAAAAAATACGATGCGACGAAACGCATTTCTGCTGATGATATCCAAGTGATCAAAGAGGCGCTGCGTCTTTCGGCTTCGTCTATCAACTCGCAGCCTTGGAAATTCATCGTATTGGAAAGCGACGATGCGAAACAGCGTTTCCACGATACGTTTGCAAATAAGCATCAGTTTAATCAACCGCATGCTAAAGAAGCGTCGCACACTATTCTCATGGCTTACGATCCAAAATTCACCAAAGAGAAGTACGCTAAGCGTGTTGATGCCGAAGTGACATCAGGCCACTTACCGGAAGATCGCTACCACATGATGCTTGATGGCGCATACGGGTTTGCAGAAGCGAATACAGACGAAAATGGCTTTAATGGCACTTGGACAAAAGCGCAAGTCTACATTGCACTGGGTAACTTACTGCACACCTTGGCTCGCCTTGGTATTGATTCAACGCCAATGGAAGGGGTAGACCCAGAGCTTATCGGTCAGATCTTTGAGCAAGAGTTAGATGGGCATGTATGTGAAGTGGCATTGGCGATTGGCTACCACCAAGATGGGGAAGATTACAACCATGGTCTCCCAAAAGCGCGTATGCACATGGATGATGTGATTGAAGTGCTCTAATTCACCGATAACAATGAAAGCCTGACTAGACAGTCAGGCTTATTTTTAATTAGGTTTGCGCTGATTAAAGTAACGCATCAGCGATACGCTCATCGCACAAGCTAACAGCACGTAGCCAAGGTGCTGCACTAAGCCTGAAAGTGCCAGCCCACCACCTATCATCAGATAGTAAAGTAAGCCAAATAATGCTCCTGCACTTCCAACGTACTGTTTATATTCGACCAAAGCATTGCTGAGTATGTTTGGAATTGCGATGCCAAATGACATCACTACCAACACCATTGGCACCACAAACCAAATGTGACTAATGCTAACCAGTACCCCTAGGGCGCCAATGACAAGTAAACTCGCGGCAACATTGAGGATTGCATTGGTTGTGACTCCGCGTTTTAGCAGTGATTTGTTTACTAAGCTGCCTATTAACGTTCCTACTCCAAGGAGGAGACCACTGTAGCCAAATTGCTGAGCAGAGAGCCCCATTTGTTTGAAATGAAAACCACCAAGTTGGTAATAAGCAAACAGCGCGATGTTAAACAGTGCGACTAGGCTTGCTGCTTGCCAAATTCGTCTATCTTTGATCATGGCTTTACTAAGCTCAGAAAGCTTGAGTTTCGGTTGAGTCACTTGAGTTTCTGGTAAGCGGATCAGATTGAGGATGAGCAGAACTACGGCTAACCCACATAATGAGGCAAACACCCATTGATAGCCGCCTAGTTCAACGAGTAACCCACCTGTTGCCATACCAAGAATGGGGCTGATGGATAAACCAATGCCCATTAACGCAAACACCTTACCTAACTCCTCCCCTGAAAAGCTGTCGCGCAGCATCGTCTGGGTAACGACGGAGCCCACAGCAACACCAAATGCGCTGGTGGCTCGGGCGAACAAGAGTAAAGCAAAGCTATTCGTCAGCATGGCCGTGAGAGCTGATAGTCCATAGACGATGAGCCCTGCGATCATAGTCGCTCTGCGTCCCCATTTATCAGCTAGGATCCCCCAAGTTACCACACCGAAAGAAAAAGCAGCAAAGTAGATGGAGAGTGTTTGCGATGCTTGATGGGCACTCACTGAAAATGCCTCGGAAATCCCATTCAGGGCCGGGCTGTAGATGGTCTCAACCACTTGGGGAAACATCAGCATTGTGAGCATTAGCCACAAAGACGGTTTACGCGCCATTATTTATCCTCATAGAGTAATTTACTTGGCACGCAGTATAGAGAGAACTATTCTATTCCTATTAACAACATTAATACCAAAAACATCAAGAATCGGACATTATGGCAATCATAGATGAAAAGACGCAATTTGATCCTGATGAGATTGCAATACCTGTCGTTGGTATCGCTGCGGCTGTTGGGAAGCACGACTCGGGTATGCATCGACATCAAAAGGGGCAACTACTATATGCTCCGCAAGGCTGTATGCATTTTGCGTTGCAGGGTTCGATTTGCGTACTCCCACCGAGTAAAGCGGTGTGGATACCGGGTGGGGTTGAGCACCGAGCGATAATGAGCAATGTGGTTGAATATCGCTCACTCTATTTTGATTCGACGGATTTCCATTGCCTGAAAGAGATTGCGATGATTGAGGTGAATGAACTGTTGAAGTCGCTGATCAACACAATGGCACTTTGGCCGTGGGATAAAAAGCCAGAGCAGAGCCATTACTACACCCAACTGTTCTGGCATGAGTTTGAGCAAGCCAAACGCCAATCTTTTTTCCTGCCACTGCCGTCAGATAAGCGCTTGACGGGACTGCTACGTGAAATGAATCAAGAAGATTACTTGTTACCCGAACTTAATTCTCTAGCGCAATCTGTGGGCGCGAGTAGCAAAACCCTGACACGTCTTTTCAAAACTCAAACAGGCATGACGTATCAAGAGTGGAAGCAACAGTGGCGATTACTTAAAGCGATACAGTGGCTGTGTCAGGCTCGGCAAGTAACAGAGGTGGCTTATCGGCTCAACTTCTCATCAGACAGTGCTTTCATTGCATTTTTTAAGAAGCAAACGGGTATGACTCCGCTGAGCTTTCTCAAATCTGAACGGCCCTAGAAGGGGTGGTGAGAGAAGATATCGTCAATCATCTCCGCTAACAATTCGTCGTTGTCATCGGCTTTTGCATAGGTACGCAGGCCAGCAATTTGGATCTGTAAATGCCTGGCTAGTTTGACTGGGTCTTTGCTTTGCTCAATTTCTCCATGCTGCTGAGCTTGGCCGATAACTTCAGCAAAAGTCCGCTCCATTTTTTGAAAACATTGCTGGGCTCTCTCTAACAGCTCCTGATGTTCGTCAGTCAATTCTGCAATTGTTTTAGCCAACATACACATCCCGTTGGGTGCATCTTGCTTGGTATTGATAACCACTTTTTTTACAAATACTTTTAGTCCTTCGAGAGGAGAAGAGGCCTCTTCAATGCAGGTGGCTAACAACTCGATGCCCATTTGGGTGTAGTTGTTGAGAGCCTCTTTAAACAGCCCATCTTTACTGCCAAACGCCGCATAGATGCTGCCAGGGCGCATATCGATCACATCCTGTAAGTTTCGCATAGAGGTGGCGTGAAAGCCTTTTTGCCAATAAAGGTCGGTGGCTAGGTTGATGACTTGCTCACGATCGAATTTAGCTGCTTTACCCATACTTTGTTGAAACTCTATTTTGAACGACAGTTCAAATTATAGTTACTTTGTTTTGTAGGGTAAAGCTGTCATGTTTTTTCGCGGACTTTTCTGGAGGATAAAAAATTTTAAAAGAAATAAGCCAAATACTTTCAGTTGCTTAGCGTAATCTTTATTACCAATCTGAACGATCGTTCAAAATAAATCTTGAACGATCGTTCAAGTGGATCTATTGTATTTTCATTCACTGGGGAATCACCTAGTCAAAAACAAAAGATCAAACTTGAAAGGAAAAGAGAAATGAAAGAGTTCAAACGTCATACACTAGAATCAGCGCCAGAAGATGCACAAGCGATTTTGCAGGGTGCGAAACAAAGCATGGGGGCAATCCCAAATCTGTTAGCGACGCTAGCGGAAGCACCTGAAACATTAAAAGCGTACAACCAGCTTCACACACATTTTGTGAACAGCTCATTTGATAATGAAGAGCTAACTGTCGTGTGGCAAACCATCAATGTTGAGCATGAATGTCGTTACTGCGTTCCAGCTCATACCCTGATCGCTAATTCAATGAAAGTGGATGGAGCGATTACTGAAGCGTTGCGCACTGGCTCTGCATTACCGACAGAAAAACTTCAAGCTCTGCATGATTTCACCCTGAGTATGGTACGAAGCCGAGGTAATGTGACTCAGGCCGATTTAGAAGCGTTTTATGCAGCCGGTTATGCTCAGCAGCAAGTATTAGAAGTGATTTTAGGCTTGTCACAGAAAGTGATCAGCAACTATGTAAACCATGTGGCGAAAACGCCATTGGATCCTATGTTCCAACCATTCGCGTGGGGCAACTGATTCAGCAGATTACTGGTGAAAGATTAAGTTAGCAATAACATTGTCAAAGGCCCACTTGATGAGTGGGCCTTTGCACGTTCGAAGTTTATGCCTCGATAGGCACAACCAAAATATCGACTGGAGATTTATTAATAAGGTGCTGTGAATATGAAACTATCCGGCTCCAAAAATCTTGGTGATGGCCACAGATCAACAAATCGATTCTGCTGTCACTGATTACATCATGGAGTTTGTCGCTCAAATCTCCAGTACCGACGATGAACTGCGTGATCGGGTAATTGGTATTGGTATCAAATGACTTAAGTTGTTCCATTGTGTGCTCGTTTAACGGTCTCAAGTCAGGATTCGCTTTAATGTCGACGAGATCAGGATAGATCTCCCCATGCGTTCCGTCGATATGAATAAAAGAGATGCGCGAATCAAGTTGATTGGCGAGAAAAACGGCGCGCTCGATAAGGATGTTACTTTCTTCCGAGAGCTCTAGTGCGACAAGGATATGTTTGTAATGCATAACCAGCCCCTCTTACTGAAAACACTAACTAAAGAATAGTCTTACTTTCGCGAAAAGAGTGCTGAATCGATCTCGCTATTCATAAATATTCAATCTATTTCACTGGTTATTGATCTTAGTCAGCTTGAGATATCTATTTAAAGCAGTGTAATCTGTCCGTGATTGTCAAATAGGAATAGATAATATGTTGCTTGAAGACTTACATGTGGTGTTGAAAGTTGCTGAGATGCGCAGCATTACTGGGGCTGCCAAAGCGTTGGATATGAGAACCGCGACAGCGAGTGCAGCGGTGAAAAGGGTAGAAAGTACGCTAGGTTCCGAGCTATTCATTCGTACGACACGCCAGTTGAGATTGTCGAGCGCTGGTGAACGTTATCTTCCGGAATGTGAGAAAGCCTTGGAGCTTCTATCTCAAGCTAAACAGTCCATGCGTGAAGAGCAGGGCGAGATCGATGGCGAAGTCAGGATCTCACTCTCGTCCGATCTTGGACGGAACGTTGTTGTACCTTGGTTAGATGAGTTTCTTGACGCGCACCCAAAGCTCTCACTTCGTACTCATTTGAGTGACAGCAACGTGGACTTGTATCGAGATGGTGTGGATATGGCACTGAGATATGGCTCGCCTACTGATTCCAACCTGTATGGTTTCAAAATCTGCGACATCAAGAAAATCCTCTGTGCTAGCCCGGACTATCTTGCAAAATATGGTGAGCCTAAGAATATAGAAGAACTTAAACAACATAATGGACTGTTTTACCAACTTCGTGATGTTCTTAAAGATGAATGGGAGTTCCTCAAAGATGGCAAAGAGTTCAAAGTGAAGATGTCGGGCAACCGAGCCTCTAATGATGCGGATTTGGTTCGCCGTTGGTGTGTGGCAGGTAAAGGTGTTGCCATCAAATCCTACCTTGATATGTCGAATGACCTCTTAGCTGGTAATGTTGTTGAGATCATGCCCGAATATCAGCCAACGATCAGCGAGTTATGGTTGGTTTGCCCAAGCCGCCGCTCGATTACGCCAACTGTTCGTTTATTGCGGGACATGTTTAGAGAGAGAACAGAGCAAATTCACCAACAGCTTGAAGAGAAAGGCCTTATTCACTGTAGCAAAACTAGGAAATAATTCTCTCTTACTCTAACCTTATTTGTTCCGTATAAGCTGTTCTACAATCATTTCCAGATTCAGTTGTTTTATGGAAATGTTGCTATGACGAGCTTCCCGGATAATTTTCTTTGGGGCGGCGCGATTGCCGCTAATCAAGTAGAAGGGGCTTTTGACCAAGATGGTAAAGGCCTTTCTACCTCGGATATGTTGCCGAAAGGTATCTTAAGCCCTCATCAAACACGAGTGGAGCGCAATGATGGAATTAAAGATCTTGCGATCGACTTCTACAACCGTTACCCCGACGACATTCAGTTGTTTGAGGAAATGGGTTTTAATTGCTTACGCCTATCAATAGCTTGGACACGAATTTTTCCTAACGGCGATGAGTTAGAGCCCAATGAAGCGGGGCTAGCCTATTACGATAATATTTTCGATGAGTTAGCTGAGCGAGGTATGCAGCCGTTCGTGACTCTATCTCACTATGAGATGCCTTATGCCTTGGTGGAAAACTATGGAGGCTGGGGTAGCCGAGAGCTTATCACCTTTTTCGAACGTTACGCGCGAACGGTCTTTGAGCGTTATAAAAACAAGGTCAAACTTTGGTTAACGTTCAATGAAATCAACATGTCTTTACACGCACCATTTACAGGAGTTGGGCTGCAAGAAGACGCAAGCGAGCAAGCTATCTATCAAGCGATTCACCACCAATTAGTCGCTAATGCTAGAGCGGTCAATGTGTGTCATGAAATCATCCCAGATGCAAAAATCGGCAACATGCTACTTGGTGCGATTAATTACCCGTATACCTGTAACCCTGATGATGTGATTGCAGCAATGCATGAGAACAATAAGTGGCTGTTTTTTGGGGATGTGCAAACGCGAGGTAAATATCCGGGATACATGCTGCGCTATTTCCGAGAGCAAGGGATTGAGATTGATATGAGTGTTGGCGATGTAGAAGAGCTCGCCAGTGCCAGTGTCGATTTTATCTCGTTTAGCTATTAT
>CEUP01006185.1_pt1 | contig 12860 bp, 10 predicted proteins | sample 531371 | NCBI WGS metagenome assembly CEUP01 (sample SAMEA2622738, study PRJEB7988) | marine metagenome | biome: marine biome (ENVO:00000447); feature: marine epipelagic mixed layer (ENVO:xxxxxxxxx); material: "saline water (ENVO:00002010), including plankton (ENVO:xxxxxxxx)" | depth 150 m
ACCGGAGAGATGGTAGGGGCAGAGGATGCTTTGCGCTTGGGGCTTGTCAACAAAGTCGTCGAACCTGAGGACTTGGAATATGAAGCCATGAAGATGGCTGATGTAATCGCTAGAAAATCCCCTCATACTATCAGAGTCGCCAAGCGAGCGGTTAGAGCCGCCCTCGATCTTCCATTCAGCGAGGGAGTACTAGCAGAGCGTTCAGAATTCATTGCACTATTCGACACCGAGGACAAGGAGATTGGTGTGCAGGCCTTCCTTGAGCGCAGCGATGCTGAATGGGTCGGACGATAGTCGCATTCCAGTAATGGTCATGTCCCGAGACTACCTCGAAACGATGTGTCTGGTAGAGTCTTGGTGCTGTGCGGCCCTCCGGGCTCGGGCAAGGGCGTGGTATCCCGAACTGCCTCTGATAGAGGTATGACTGTGCTCTCCCTAGGGAATGTGGTCCGGGCTGAAGTGGCGGCCAGGGGGCTGGATGAATCACCTGAAAATGTAGGAAAAACGGCTGTTTCAATGCGAGAAGAGTACGGTGAGGACATCGTAATCGTAAGGCTGCTCGCCAGAATTGAGGAAGCCCTTGCTGATACTGATGTTCTGATTGACGGGATGAGGCAGCCAGAAGAGATGGAGAGCCTCAAGCAGCACATACCTAATGTCATGGTATTGGCAGTCTCTGCAAGCGAAACGGTTCGATTAGATTGGTTGTCTTCTAGAGGCAGAGGCGAGGATGGGAGTATCGATGATTTCTCTGAGAGAGAGAGGCGTGAATGGGGGTGGGGATTAGATGTCCTAATGTCACAGGCCGACGCGATAATAATCAACGATGGGTCACTAAATCAGCTCTCTAATCGAAGCGATGAGATTCTTGAGAGTCTTGGCTTCTGATTACTTGAACGAATTCTCGATTATTCTTATTGAGTCCTTGTCTGTGCTGGCATCCATGCTCAGCCAGCCAGATTTTTCTCCACCACTCACCATTTGATTCTGAATCTCTCTTATTCGATCTAGATTGCCGAGATAATGTGTCACACCCTTGCTGTTGTGCTTCTCTCGAGATCTAATGAAGTCCTGATGGGTGTCTTCGTCATCTACTCTTAGGACGATTCCGCATGCCTCACCACCTGAACTTCTCCATTGGGCAAGAATCTCTCCGTTGGGGATGATGTGAACTCCCTCAAGTATGAGGTCAGACGATTTAGCGGCAGCACGTCGGACTACCGCAGTCACAGCCTCAGACAGAACCTCAACTGTCTGATTCCAGTCCTCGATTACACCTGAGCCAGCCGGCTCAAATGATGACCTGTGTAGAGCAGGCATTTTGTCTCGGTCGAACTGGGTCTTCAGAGTCTCTCTGATAGTATCGGTAGAGACGATTTTGGAGAAACCCAAAGCGGATGCGACTCGAGCCGAGAGTGTGGATTTGCCAACACCGCTGGTACCAGCGATAATCAGCAGCCTGTGGGAACTCATGTGATCCTCAGCGCTGAATGGCCTTGGTCTCGAGGAATTCCTCTAGTCCGTGCACTCCCAACTCTCTGCCATTTCCTGAGAACTTGTAACCTCCAAACGGGGCTGAAATATTGAATGGCCCGCCATTGATGCTGACTTGTCCTGTGCGAATCTCTCTGGCCACTCGCATGGCCCTATCTTCATCGCCTGACCAGACTCCTCCAGATAGGCCGTACTCTGAATCGTTGGCCAACTCAATGGCCTCATCCTCTGTGGAATATGTCGTAATGGAGAGTACTGGTCCGAAGATTTCCTCGCGGAATATGGTCATCTCTGGAGTGACGTCCGCGAACACAGTTGGTCGGACGAAGAAACCCTTGTCCAAACTGTCTGGCATCCCCAATCCTCCAGCAACTAGGGTGGCCCCCTCTTCGATTCCTGCAGCGATATATGATGAAACGCTCTCCTGCTGCCGGCTTGACACCAATGGCCCACAACGATTTGATTCGTCCATTGGATCTCCGACCGAGTACTTGGCCATCTTCAAAGAAATAACGTCGATTACCTCCTGATTCTTGGATTCCGGCACAAGTAATCTGGTCAGTGCTGAACATTCCTGTCCGGAGTTTCCGAAGCAAGCGTGAATAGATGCTGATGCAGCCTTAGCGATGTCAGCATCATCGAGAATTATGTTGGCACTCTTTCCACCCAGTTCAAGAGTCACCCTCTTGACGCTGGGAGCGGCTAACTCGGTTACTCTGACCCCGGCTCCTGTTGAGCCGGTGAAGCTAACCATGTCAATATCCGGGTGGCTGCTCAATACCTCGCCGATATCCCTGCCATGACCTGAAACCAGATTGAATACTCCAGGAGGCAGGCCAATCTCATGGATGATGTCGGCTAGTACGAACGAGTTTAGTGGAGCTTCCTTAGATGGTTTGACGACCATCGTGCATCCTGCTGCTATGGCTGGTGCGACCTTTCCGATTATCTGGTGGAGAGGATAGTTCCAGGGAGTAATCATGCCGACTACGCCGATTGGCTCCTTTACAACAATTGAGTTGCGGACCTCCTCCTCCCAATCATAGTTCTCGAGGATTTTGGCGTAAGAGCGGGAGACTACTCTAGGAGTACCTACCATGGCACCTCTGCAGTAATTGATAGGAGTCCCTACCTCAGAGGTAATCAGCTCGGTTAGCTCCTCAGTGCGGTCCTTGATTGCCTGTGAAAGCATGTTTAGGTAACCGACTCTTTCCTCAACCGAGGTCTTCGACCACCCTGGGAAGGCAGCCTTGGCTGCTCCTACCGCGGCTTCGACATCTGCGGCCGAGCCGATCGGAACTGAACCTATGATTTTCTCATTAGCTGGATTGACGACTTCGATTGACCCCTCGCCTGTGGGCTCGACCCAGTTTCCTTCGATGTACAGGTGCTCGCGCGTGTGCATGTACGAGCCACCGCGCGCCATCTTATGAGATTCATGCAATTCAATAACAGGTGTGACATCTGCGAGTCATGGTGACCAGACTTGTAGTGATGCGCCATGCCGAAAGCAGTTTGGACTACCCTAGCCTTGCTGACCATGACAGGCCACTGAATGCCAGAGGTCAGCACGATGCTCCTCAAATGGCGCGGGCTCTGGCTGAACGCGGGTGGGTGCCACACCTCATCCTAGTCAGTAGTTCTAGGAGGACGATCGAGACATTGGAGGGCATGTCTTCCGTGATTGACGAGGCAAGAATAGAGATTCGCTCAGAAATCTACCACGCTGGACTGAGCACTCTGTATAACCAGTTGGAGGACTTGCAGGAAGATGGTACTACGATGATTCTCGGTCACAACCCCGGCTCAGAAGTGCTGGTGAATCACCTGACCGGGGAGTGGGAAGTAATGCCCACAGCTGCTGCTGCTCTGATTGAGAAAAGTGGCGATAAGTGGAGTCTGATCGACGTCCTGAGGCCTAAGGAGTAGATTTGGTCACCATTCCGACTCAGAATTACGAATAGAGATTGCCACAGCAGTGACTCCGATTAACAGCAGTAGCACCAGACCAACTGCAATCAGAGTCATCGAGTTATCAGTGACCCAACTCCCTCCACTCCCTCCGGAATTCAACTTCTCCAGTTCGAGAATCTGTTGTTGCTCGTTCATTGGAGTAGTGGAGAGATAGGTGTCTGTAGCTCTGACTTCGATAGTCATATTGCCCTCAGGTAGGGTTGTTCGAACATCAAACAAAAGAGAATAGATGCCATCACCAGCCACTCTGTCTCCTTCAGTTCCGTCGTCTACCATAAGAAGCCAGGTCTCGGAGCTGCCGATTGGTGCGAGTCTGCCAATCTTGGCTTGCGCCGAAGAGACTCCGTCTGGATCGTCGATAGCAACTTCTAGGAGATGAGTAATCGGATCTCCGTTAGAAGGAACATGAACCGTATCAACGGTTTCACCGTCCCTGATTACGAGTACATCACCAATAATTGGGGCCTCATTATTTATTGTCAATCTCGGTGCTTCAACAGGGAAACCGCCTGAGTGAGTGTGCATAGAAATCACGGTCTCTCCGTCCCCATCGGTGATTCGGATAGGAATAGAACGCTCTCCCGGAGACATCCCTGTAGGGACAGTGAATTGGCCAACCCATTCGCCGTCTATCTCGGCTAGTTGGCTGAGCTCCCCGCCGACTCCGAGTAGATCTACGGCGGTAGAATCGACTCCATGGCCATCCACCGCAGTAACGGTGACCTCAACGATATCTCCACGAACGACGGAGTCAGGGGAGAATTGTAGAGACATCATTCTAGGTGCCGCATTGGTGATTTCGATATTGGCCTCCTCAACTACAGAGACCCAGAAGTCTTCGATTTCTAAGGAGGTTTGGATAACCCCGTGCTGCAGTCCCTCGTAGGTCACTTTGGCTGTCCAGATATCATCGTGAATTGTATGGTCTCCAAGCAGACCTGAATCCGAGAGTTCGACTATTCCTAGACCAATCTCACTCAGGTCCACAGAAACCGCTGTGACATCGGTATCGAAGTCGTAGACTAGGGCCTCGAGATGAGCTGAGTCTCCTTCAGTCAGGAGTCTGCCTTCCCTGAAGCCAACAGTAAGCAGGGCTGGTGGAGTATTCTCTCCCTCCGAGATAACTGAGGGCGAGAGTACTCTGTCTACCGACTGATGCTCGACGAATGCCAGAATATCGGAGCTCCCGTTCTCACTGAGTGAAATCTCAATCCAACGGTGGGCCTCATTGAGTAAACCAGCAAGTGGACCCTCGTTTACCACGCTGCCCGATGCATAGGCGTCGTCGCCATAGTCTCCTATCCACTCAGCGAGAGTGACATTATGTCCGTCCATCACGCCATCTACAATCGACATCACATCTACTGAGAGAATCAGCGCGTCGTTTCCTACTAGTGCGAAACTGTCGCCGGGTACTAGAATCTCTGGGGCAGCTCCGGTCTCTCTGGATATGTGATTCTCGAAGATGCGGTTTGCTTCCGGCTGCGGTGCCTGCACGATGATGGGCGAGGACTCGGGATACTCGTTGTTCGTAGTCCCGTTATCCTCGATGTACTGGTATCGAATGGTACGGTTCCACCAGTCAATTTGGGGTACTGTGTACTCGTAGGTCAGGTTGTGCTCGGCCTCCCACTCCTCGGTAATGGGGCCAATTGGAGTGGCCGAGACGTTGAACCAGAACTCATTCTCAATCTTGTCTACTTCGAACATCGCACCGGTTGCATTCTCTTGAGTACCTGAATCAACAATCCTTCGAATTAGTCCGAAACTTCCCTCGGCATCGCCGTCATAGTCCCCATCTACCCTGATAGTCTCGGCGATTGTCTCGCCGCCTAAGGACTCGAAGTGAATAACCGGGATGGTTCCGTTCACTTCGACTTGGAAAAATTCGTCATCAATCAAAAATCCGAATTCACCACCGCCGAGAATAAGAAAATGCTGATCTTCTCTGATTCCATCTTCCCAGCGCTCCAGTATCCTGAACTCATCGAGGTCGAATGAGAAGTACTCGTTTGTGCCACTGTCGAGTCGCAGTGTTGCGTTCGCCTCAAGTTGTAGGTGCTGTAGTCGTCTGCGGTCATCTTCATCCCAAGTCTCCCAGTAGAATGATGAAAGTTGTCCGAAACCCCCACTGCTACTGTTGTTGTCGCCTCCGTTGAACGACAACCAACCCGTTCCGTCAATCAGGAAGCGTTCGGTCAAACTACCTTCCTCCCAAGAACGTAGAACCAAAACTTCGTGAACATCGACGTCGACTGAGAATCCGCTGCTCCCTCCTTCGTCCTCCTCGGTGGTGTTCAGGAAGAGTGAGCCGTTTCCTCGCATTTCGAAGTCCTGATTCAGGAGTTCGACTCCATCGTAAGTCTCGTTGAGCCAAATTGTCTCAAGATTGAGGACCAGCATGAGTCCTTCAGTCCCATTCATCGAATCCAGCATCAGGGTTCCATTGCCGAGCTCGTTGGACTCTAGGATGTCTCCGGTCCTCTTTTGCCAGCCTCTCCCCTCAAAATCGATACTGTTGCCGTCTTCTGCACCCTCCATGCTCCAAGTTGTCTCTCTGGTAATCTCGTGATCAGCCATCGGCTGATTCCAGCGAGTAATCGAGAGATCTCGAGAGCAGGTTGCCTCAGCTGTTGTAATCGATATGTGGACAGTGTCGCCGAATTCGGGCTCGGAATCCAGAACTATGTCTATCTCGCCACCAGCACTGATGTACGAGGCATTGGAGTCGTCGGCGATCTGGACGTCGTCTCTGTGCTGCTCTACTGAGACGGTGACGGAAGTTGGGATGTCGCCTCCGGTGAATGGTGGATCGAATACCACTAGGTATCGATGCAGGACGTCGTATGAGACATTCCAACCACCATCCCAATGTTCCTCGACATCCCAATCGACGAGTACGTTGCAAGTGGTCTGTGTCTCCTCCTCAGCGAGAACCAACGATGCTTGGGTCGACAACAGTAGCGTTGCGAGGATTACGAGGACTTGTCTCGCGCGAGGCACGGTACGTGCCTCGAACCACAGGATATGAACCGATTCCCGTCTCGTTACTAGAAGAGTGGTTCTTCGTAATCGTCGTCTTCACCGGAGCGTTCCCTCCAGAGTGAGGCTGGAACATCGTCGTAGACGCCGGCATAGGGGTCGTCGTCATCCTTGTTTGCATGGCCCTCTGCAGCTAGTCTAGCAAGCTCCTCAGCGTTGGACTTGAATTTCCAGTAGTGAATCCTCCACTCTCGGCCGTCCCAAAGTGTGGTCTCCTCGGACTCGGTGGTCAGCAAGTCGTAGTCCTGCAACTGATAGAACAGGTTGCGATCGGTGGGCTCTAGGGCGTTATCGATAATGCGATTGGAGAAGCCAAAGAACCCCAGCGCGTGCTCAGCGATAGTCTCGGCGACAGAGGTCTCCATATCTACGTCGACCTTGTGCCGAATGGCGTCAGTCAATTGTGCTAGTGTCAATCCCATCGCATGCCTCCGCGGTGAGTATAGATGGGAGGCCGCGCTATTTCAACAGTCCTTCCCTGTGCCCCGAAATCAATCATTTCCGCTCCGAAGCGGTTAATCTTCCTGTTACTTTCGCGGCCTCGTGGGAGAGCGCCAGAATGTTACGTTCCTCGGCCTCGATGAGTCCGAAGATGGCCCTTGGGACATCGTGGTGTTGCCAATCCCATTCGAGATGACAACAAGCTGGGGAGAGGGTACAGAAGACGGTCCTGCGGCTTGTATTACTGCTAGTTCACAGGTTGAGCTGTACGACCCCTTACTGCAAGATGAATTACCATGTGGAATGAGGATGTATACTGCTGAGGCTTGGTCGTCTGATGCCGCGACTCTGATGGAGCAATTGGATTCGATTAAGGACTACGCAATTGAGTGGTTCGACGGTGAGCAATTTCCTCTATTCTTAGGTGGTGAGCACGGGATTCTGCCTCCATTGATGCAGGCTGCTGCAGGGCACCCATCATTGTCTGGGGATTTGAGTCTCCTGACGCTGATTCAAGTCGATGCTCATGCCGACCTTCGAGATCAACTCGGAGGAGAGGGTTTCTCTCACGGGACCGCAGTTAGGAGATCGCTCGATGCAGGGGTCGGCAAGGTGGTCCAAATTGGTACACGCGCCCTCTCTAGAGAGGAGGCGGAATTCTCACAGAATGACGAGCGGGTCGAGACATGGTATGCTCGAGATTTCATGGGAGTTTGCGATGGACAAGTAGGATGGGCTGCGCTCATGGATAGGATTGCCCAAATCGAGGGTCCCGTCTGGTTGACCTTCGATGTAGATGGGTTAGATGGCTCGCTTGTCCCGGACACCGGTACTCCGGTTCCTGGAGGATTGAGTCATTGGGCCGCTGTGGAGATTATCGAGGGGCTATTCGCAAGCGGTGCGGAGGTTATTGGAGCAGATGTGAACGAAATCGTCCCCGGAGATGATCGTTTGACCCAATTCAATGCAGCACTCATCGCCACCAAGATATTAGCCGCTCACATCGCAAGTCGTAGTTAGTGGACAATATTATTCACAGCGAGTGCCAATGATTGTAGATGAAGACCTTCTCAGCGGCGCATGCGCCGCTGGGCAGTAATCGTCCTCGCAACTCTGATGCTCACTGTACCAGTTGCTCCGGCTGCATCAGCACAGATTGGTCAGCCAGACATTATTCAGGAGCACTGGTATCATTCCTATGCAACACTGACCTTGGATGTCAACGCATGGGCTGATGATTACCCGGAAATCGTCAATCTTCTCGTCGTTGGACAAACGGAATTAGGAAGAAACCTCTGGATGCTGCAGATTTCCGATTGGAGTCAGGAAACCAAGCCTGATGGGGGTGCCAAAGAGGTGGTTTACATCGACGGTGGTCACCATGGGAATGAGCACCTAGGCACGGAACTTGCCTTCCTCGTTGCAGAGTATTACATCGAGGGTTGGGCTGATGGTGAGCAAGAAGTAATCGATGTCTTGGCTACTACTGAATTACACATCCTCATCATGCTAAATGCGGACGGTAATGACCAAGATACGAGATGGAATATCAATCAAGTAGATCTGAATAGAAACTACGATCACTACTGGAACACTTGTCCCACCACTCAGCCTGGAAGTTCTGCATTTAGTGAATCCGAGACTCTTGCAAATTCGATTTACATGAATGAAGTCGTGCCTCATGCTGACCTGTATATCACCATGCATACAGGAGTTTGGATCATGCTCTATCCTTGGGGCAAATGGCCCGAACAGCCTTCGGACTGGGAGCTATTCCATTTCATCAGAGATGATGTTCATGCCAACATATCCGACATCCCAATTAGGAATGCAAACCAAGGCCTCTACCCCAACTGTGGAACCAGCCGAGACTACGGCTACGGGGTGATGGGTTATCCTACATTCACCTTCGAGACTGATGATGAGCAATTCCTGCTGGGGACGGTAGAGGCCCTCTCTGATAGATTGGAAGAAGAACTCGATGTAATGAGGTATCTGATTCAGAATGTATGGTACTGGAGGGCTCGTCTTGTTGTCGATTCCCTAGAGGTGGAAGATGGGAAGGTGCATCTGAGCGTTTCGAACCTAGGGCACGCGAGCACATCGAATGCTACACTGGCATACTTGGACGAAGATGGTAAGTGGTGGAACCCCGGTGGGATCGAGGAGGTATTTCTTGATCATGTCGGGATCTATTCTGAGGTTCACACCTGTGGCGGCGAGTGGGGACTCAACTTATCCATCCCAGGATGCGGTTTTGGAGTCAATGCCACTAATAGCACCGTCACAACCCTCGAGTTTAGGGATGCTCCAATTTCCAGCAAAGGACAGTTCTACCTAATGTACCAGAAGCGTGTGATAGATTCCTCGATTTGGGTCAACGAATCTGTCAATCAGAGCGTCGTCGAGATGAAGGTTGGTGGCTCGAGTCTGCTTCCAGCCCCTTCGATGTTGCTTGTTTTCGTCGCCTTCGCTCTAGCGGCGATTAATGGAAGAAAGAGTCGATTTGAACATTAATTTATGTATTTAGAATACTAATTAGGACTCTAAAGTATGAATTTTCAAAGCAATTCTTTGTATATTACTACCAAATCGCAGACTTCGGCGATAAGATGAATTGGTCCAATAGCGAATTTGATGAAGCCTGCGAACAACTGCTGATACCTCTCTTTGAGGGAGTCGTAAGAGCCCCCAACAACGCTCTTTCGGGCCTCGGTAGAAGCCAGCGAAATCTGGTCAAGGAAGCGATCTCATCCGATGAGTTCGAGGGTAAGAAGGGTCAGAGAATGGTCGTTTGGACTCCCGGTTGTAGAGTCATGCTCATCGGCATGGGGGAGAAGGATTCGCTGGGCCACCGTCTAGCTCGCAACACTGGAGCACGAGTCATGGCTTCGCTGTCCAAGAAGAAAGGACTCTCGGTGTGCGTGAGATTCACCTCCGGGTGGACGGGTCAGCGAATGCTCGACTTCGCAGAGGGCATGATGCTGAGGGATTACGAATTCCTCGAGCACCAAGAAATCGATGAAGATCACATCTCAGATCATTGGTCTGTACAATTTCAAGCCAATCCGAGGTATCAGGAGGCTCTAGAAGAAGGACTGAGTAGAATCCATTCAGTCGCCGGTGGTGTGCATCTTGCACGTGACCTAGGCAATGAGCCGGCCAACGTTCTGTACCCAATGGAGTACGCTCGTAGGGCCGAAGAGTGGGCTGCAGACAAGGAGAATATCACAGTCGAGGTATACGACTGGGACAAGTTGCAGGAACTGGGTATGGGCGGCCTGATTAACGTTGGAAAGGGCAGCGACAGGAAGCCTTGCATGGTCCTGTTCACGCTCAATCCAGACGCCGACGAGGGCATCCAGAGGCCTTGTATCGTTGGCAAGGGCATCACATTCGATACGGGTGGAATCTCAATCAAGCCGACCGGCGGAATGTGGGATATGAAGTACGATATGTGCGGTGCTGCAACGGTATTCGGGCTGATGGAAGCGCTGCACGCCACCGGCTATGATCGCAGGGTGAATGGAATAGCCTGTTTGGCGGAGAACATGCCTGGCTCAGGGGCATACCGGCCCGGAGACGTGTTCAAGACCTACTCTGGCAAAACCATAGAGGTGTTCAGCACAGATGCTGAGGGGCGAAATGTCCTCGCTGACGGATTGTGGAAGGCAGGTGAGTTAGACCCTGAATATATCGTTGATCTAGCCACTCTGACCGGAGCCATCGTAGTCGCTCTGGGCAACCAGATTACCGGGATGTGGGCCAACGATGATGACATCGGTAGAAGGCTGAAGAAGGCGGCCAACCGCTCTGGAGAGTCAGTCTGGAGAATGCCTCTCAACGCCCAGTTCAGGAAGTACATGACTGACTCCGCCTTTGCTGACATCCGCAACGGATCGATTGGCGGTAGAGCTGGTTCTTCGAATACAGCTGCTTCGTTCCTTGAGTTCTTTGTTCCGCACCGCGGCTATGACGAGGACGCCGACAAGATTCCCTGGGTCCATCTCGACATCGCTGGAACCGCATGGGGGCCGGGCTCAAAGGCTCGCTCAGAGGGAGTTAATCCTCTGTTCCAGTTCGGAGTGTCTGGAGTCCATGTTAGGACTCTTCACAGGATGATTACAGAGGGCTAGTCGTCGCTTTCCTCTTCATCAGAGTCTACGACTTCGAAGTCCGCCTCTACTACATCCTCCTCGTCGCCTTCATCGGCGGCCTGCTGCTCTGCCATCTCTGCTGCAGCGGCCTCGTACATCTTGGTAGAGATCTCGTGCATCTCCTCCTCGACCTCTTTCATCTTGGCTTGGATTGCAGCCTCGTCGATATCCTCCACCTCTATTGGTGTCTCTCCGTCATCCTTGGTTATCAGTTTCTTGAGATCATCCAACTTCGAGTGAATGCCCTCAGAATCTAGATCCTGAATCTTCTCGGCTGCATCATCGAGCATTCTCTTAGTCTGATAGACCACACTGTCAGCTGTGTTCAGTAAATCGACACCGGCACGGCGCAGTTTATCCTCATTAGCGAACTTCTCTGCATCGGCTATCTTCTGAGCTATTTCATCCTCTGAGAGTGAAGTCTGGCTCTCAATCTTGATTGACTGCTCAGTGCCGGTTCCCAAATCCTTGGCGGAAACGTCGACTATGCCATTTGCATCGATGTCAAAGGTGACTTCGATTTGAGGAATCCCTCTTGGTGCTGGTGGTATACCCATCAGATGAAAACGCCCGAGTGTGATGTTGTCCTTAGCAAACTCCCTCTCTCCCTGTAGGACATGAACTTCTACGGCTGGCTGATTGTCAGCAGCGGTAGAGAAGTTCTCAGAGCGACGGGTTGGAATGGTGGTGTTCCTCTCAATCATGGTAGTCATGACGCCCCCTAGAGTCTCGATTCCAAGAGTCAATGGAGTTACATCGAGAAGAAGGACATCAGTTACTCCCTCATCTCCTACAATAATTCCTGCTTGCAGGGCGGCACCTACTGCCACAGCCTCATCAGGGTTGATTCCTTTGAACGGGGCCTTACCTGCCTCCTTCTCGATTGCATCTTGTACTGCTGGAATCCTTGTGCTACCTCCCACTAAGAGAATCTTGTCGATGTCTCCAGCCTTGACCCCAGCATCCTTCATGGCGCTGCGAGTTGGCTTCATCGTCCTGTTAATCAGGTCAGCAGTAAGATCCTCAAACTTGGCCCGAGATATACTCATGTCCAAGTGTTCTGGTTGTCCATCCTTCATGGTGATGAATGGGAGGTTAATCTGAGATGAATTGGTTCCCGATAGTTCGATTTTGGCCTTCTCAGCTGCCTCCCTCAAGCGGCTCATTGCTTGCAGGTCCTTTGAGAGGTCAATGCCTGATGATTTCTTGAATTCCGAGACTATCCATTCGACTACATTGTCGTCGAAGTCATCTCCGCCCAGCCTGTTGTCTCCACTGGTCGCCTTGACCTCAATCTGAGGCTGGCCATCGACTTGGTAGATATCGAGGATAGAGACGTCGAATGTACCGCCTCCCAAATCGAAGACTAGGATGGTCTGATCCTCTTCCTTGTCGACGCCATACGCGAGAGCCGCGGCCGTAGGCTCGTTGATTATCCTCAAAACCTCAAGACCAGCAATCCTGCCAGCGTCTTGGGTGGCCTTCCTCTGAGCGTCGCTAAAATATGCAGGGCAGGTTATGACGGCCTGCTTGACTTCCTTGCCGAGATATTCTTCGGCGTCGGCCTTGAGTTTCTGTAGTACAAATGCGGATACCTCCTGGGGAGTGTATTCGTCATCGTCAATCTGCTTGCTCCAGTCGGTTCCCATCTCTCTTTTGACCGACATAACCGTACGGTCGGAGTTGGTTACGGCTTGTCGCTTGGCGGTAATGCCAACTAGCCTCTCTCCTTCCTTGGAGAAGGCAACCACG
>CEUP01009944.1_pt1 | contig 12809 bp, 11 predicted proteins | sample 531371 | NCBI WGS metagenome assembly CEUP01 (sample SAMEA2622738, study PRJEB7988) | marine metagenome | biome: marine biome (ENVO:00000447); feature: marine epipelagic mixed layer (ENVO:xxxxxxxxx); material: "saline water (ENVO:00002010), including plankton (ENVO:xxxxxxxx)" | depth 150 m
CCTTGCCGCAAGCAACGCTAGCGCAACGAATAGCTGTGTATGAAATACATAGATATGAGTGGAAAAATGGGGGGTAGTGCGCAGCACGAGAACATGCGCCTTAAGCGTTGGTGCTAGACGCGAATGCGTCGTAGAGTCGCTGCGTTGACGAACGTCAACATCAGCAGCGGCGGGCACTATAAGCGTTTCGCTCACAACAAACGTTGTGAGCTTTATTTTTTCAGGTGGGTTATAAACAGGGAGCCGCAATGGGTGTATGAGAGTTTATGAAACTCCCAGTTAAAAACCCGAAAGAGATCCTTAAACACTTAAATTTTGCGTTTGCTGTTCCTTTGTAGTTTCTCAATTAATAAACAAGGAACACAATGATGAACACTAATACACCTTCCCTAGACACCGAACAACAAAAATACTTTAACCTTGATATGAGATTTCACAAAAGCACGAATCCCGTTCTTCGAGGACGTCAAAAAAAGTATTTAGCGTTACTGCTCGCCGCTAGGCATAGTTTTGTATCTGCCATTACATGTGAAGCAATATGGCAGATTAAGCGGCACAAAGTTTTGGAGTCTCTAAATAGAATAGTAAAAGAAGGACTTCTATCAATTGCAGAAACAGACAGGGCAGCAGATGGGCGTATATATGTACTAACTCATTCCGGTGCTAGGTTTGCCTCAGATCTTATGCGAATAGACATCCCTTTTCGCTCTGCACAAGAACCCATCACCCAAGTGAATCAAAATGCAATTATGCACGACTCTATTATGAGCTTTGTGCTAAGCCTGGGATTGCAAAATCAAACAAAGGATGGCACCCCAAAACCTCTTTGGGATGGCTATTTAACTGAACCTGAATTTAAACGAATTCACAGTTCATCAAATATAAAAAATGTAGATGCTTTAGTACAGCTAGCAAATGGCGAGGTAGCAGCTGTTGAACTAGAAGCTTCATTTAAGCGCAAGCAGCAACACGAAAAGACGTTACTGAAATTGCGTGATGCAATGCTAGGTGAAAATAGACTTTACGATAAAGTCTTCATTATTCCCTGCTCTCAAAAGATCAATAACGACACACAACGCTTTCACAAACAGCTGTTTGAGGAGATGCCGCATCGTTATGATCGTAAAACGAAACAGCCTCTGCTAAGTGAAACTGAAGCCAACAAACTCCAAGAAAAAATCATCTATAGAACAAAATTTATTGACCCAATAGAACAGACATTTTATCGATAAGCCATTGTCGGAAAAAAAAGAGCACCTAGCGGTGCTCTCAATATTTTTTTAATGATACTTTTTACGAAGCCGTACCTCTTGAAGGTATATCGCGAGAGCGAACAGATATATTAGAAATATATATAGCGCTCCATCAATACCCACGAACGGGTAAGAGCTATGCGCTTCAAACCCAGTGATTATTTGAACTATCCAAATTACAAAAATTACGTCCCCTATACTCATCAAAAATTTAGTCATCATGTCTAATACCATGACGACGATTTGTTGCTTAGTCATTTGTCCTCCTAAGTTGCTTATGACCCGCATAAATAACTAAGAACGACTCATGGTAACTTTCGTGGAACGGGAAAACGGGCATAGAATGCCCGTTAGTAAAAAGTCGCTTTAATCGTCTGCCATAAACCGCATTACAATAACTGCTGACAGTGCGAAAAATAGCGATGCAGCAATACACACACAGTTGTAGTAAAAATACTCATTTAACTCAAAGTCAGCTTCAGCAGCAGGCTTCCAATCGAGTAAAACAGCTACTATCTCATGCCATAACGGAAACAGTGCAAACGCTAGGAATATATACCCTAACGACATGCTATTTTTTGAGAATTTAATAAGTGTGTTAAACGCTATCTCTTTTGTGATCTTCATGTTGATACCCTTAGTTAGTCCTAAAGATATCTAAGCTCGTCAGAGGGAAACTTTTTGCACAAAAGAAAAAAGCAGGCATTAAAACGCCTGCTTTCTGTTTTTTAGCTCTGCTAGTATCAACCATGATTATAGGCAGCGCATTCGTGACTATAACCAAACCAGAGTACCTAGCCCTTGCTCTTCTACACAGTTAATCTCACGTTACGTGATTTACAGCAACTGCTGGATTTCCTTGTGTGGGCTTCCAATCATTGATCCAGCCGCTAGGACGGCTAGTGATAGCATTTAGCGAAGTGGTCGTGAGCATTCCTCGTCAGTATGATTTAGGCTTCATTATTCAATAGCGTCTAGTCTAGGGAAATATAAAAGTTCCTTTTTCAGAACCATTGCCATTGACTAAAATGGTTACAGATACCATACTATGCAGCAAGTGGATTGAGCATTCTCGGTCGGCGTCAAAACCTCGGTGGATTCATCGGGGTTTTTCGCTTTTTGGACTAGGGTAAATTCTCATCCCAACGCCCTCAAAAGCAGTTCCTAAGCTGTCCCTTCCTCCTTCGCAGTAAAACTTTTCTCGAAGAATGTCGAAAGCTCTGTTGTTTTGTTCTGGACGAAGTGTATGAAGCCCTATAGGTCGCGCAACTAGGTCTGCTAGTTGTAACCCTGAGGACATAACTTTTTTGTCAGAGAAGATTATTTCATAGGGAAGTTGCAGATTTTGTTTATTGTTACCATCACAGATACGGCGAAATTCTAACTCTAAATCTCGATCCTCTTTAACACCCCTGCATTCTACAACTATGTGTGTTTTCTTTTCGCTCTGGCCTTTCTCCGCAAGAAAGCCATTTAGCGCTTCCATACACAAACCCAATGCTATGTGGTAAGCATTATCGTCAGAGTTCGAGCGTAGCTCTCGTTTATCAATAGTGGCGCTTATCAAGATAAAGTTACCGACCTCGATTATTTCAGTCAGTTCGTTCAAAAAGTGCTGATGGTGCTCTTTACTCTTAAATATATTGAACGCGCCCTTTCGTCGCCTAATTTCGTTTTCGTGAAGCACCACTTGGTCATGGCCGAAGTGGTTGAACTTAAATTTCTCCAACGCAGGAACAATCACTTCACTGTAGTGGCGTTTGTGAAATACACAAAATGCTAGAACGAAGATGGGATAGTTTTCATCAATACTCTGGAGGCTGTGATCACCACTTTCATCCACGTACACGATATATTTGGAGAAGTCACTTTCATCTAACGATTGGGGGTTGTGACTTTTTAGCTTCTTGAGGTTTTCTTCATCAATCTCAAAAAGCGGCAACTCATGCTGGACGGGTTGTTTTTCATCTGTCATTACCGAGCATCCAGTTCAGTCAAAACAAACCATAGGCAATTGAGAGCAAGATTGGCGTCTTCTTCGTCTATTGGCCTGGTACTGTGTTTATGGCTTTCGTTTGGTTTACATCGTGGATGTAGTAAACGGACGATATCAGCATTTTTAGAAATTAAATCCTGACCATCACGTTTTGGGTCTTTTACTTTATTGCGTTCAAGGTATTTACTGATTCCTTTGCCTAAATCTAGCGTTAAGTTGTCGGCTAAATCACCAAACACAATACTCAAAGCATCTCGGCACCTATCTACGGTATCCTTTGGCGATAGTTTATTGGCGCTAACTTCAACTTGCTCCAGAGCACGCTTTAACTCTTTTCTTGCAGGCTCAGAGTATTTATTGAAGTTTATGTCTGGCACAACACCTAAGCTTCTGACTGCTTTAAGCGTTAGCAGTAGCGCACCATCGTATTGCTTCTCAATCGCAAGAATGCTCCAGATACTATGATGCGGAGCCTCACCAATTGTGACATTTGGAAACTTTAAATGCTCTCTTAACTCGTTCAGTGGTGAACGCTGGTAGGTAATGAGTTCGGTTTTTTGCGCAGCGCCATTTGCCCAAGCAACTAACTCTAAGTCTTTTCTAATTGGATCGTGTATATGCCACAATTTTGGTTGTATTTCATTAGACAACTTTACAACTCGCCCGCGTCGAATTTTAGTAATAGGATCGAAGCTGTCTTCTCGAAACAGTAGAGGAGGAAAACCGTCAACACTGTGAGTTGGTGCATCAATATTTAGTTCGTGAAAGGTTATTGGGAACAGGTTTGAGCGACCTTCAATTGGTATGCCTGAGCCTGAACTTCCTTCATAAACTCTGCCTGTCTGTTTACAGATTCCAAGCTCACGCATGAATTGCCTCAACAGAGCTTTCAATTTCTTTGATTTCTGACTCTACAGGGCTTGTTAGTAACTCGCCTTTAAAGGCTTTCGTAAGAATTGACTGGGTCAACCTGTCTATTTGTTTTTTAGCAGTATTATACTGTTTTTGGATGTTTTCAGACTTCATCAGAAGGTTTGAAACCTTATTCACTATCTCAATTTGAGTATGAATATCAGGGATTTCTATATCTATACCCATTATATGTTTTGAGCCAACATTTCCTTGATTCACTCCGCCTGTTTCACCCTTGAAAAACTTATCGCGAAATTTCTCTGTACTACTGATCAAATGAAGATAAGCGGGAACAACATATTCAGGGTTAGGAATGATTCGGCCGACCCTCTGGTTTACAAGTAAATTCTTTTCACCGTTAACAAGGCAACAAAATCCGTAGTCTCTCTTGAATCTAGTCCCAGTCATACTAATCAATATATCGCCAGGCTTTGGTGAGTATTTATTGAACTCATCAGCTATTTTTTCTTCAACAAATGCTGGAGCATTTTCTAGCAGTATTTTACCGTCTCGGATATTTCCAAGCTTGATAACTTGGTATTTGCCTGAGTCTTTAAACCAGCCACTTTTAAATGCATATCCATTTTGAAAATCAGCAATCTTGGATAAATTATACTGTTTGACACTCCACTCCTTCGACAGCTCCCCCGATGTAGCAGCAGCAAGCACAGATTGGCGGAAGCGTTTTAGGATGGCGGGAATTTTATCGAGGCGGGCCTGGGCAGCTTCGACTTTCGCGAGCACGCTATCGAGTTTATCTGCGATGCGTTTTTGTTCTTCTAATGGCGGTAATTCTATAGCACAGTTCTTAATCCGAAAAAGCGCGAGTTTTGGCTGCCCACTAGAAGTTACGCTATCATCAAAGTGCTGCTTAACTTTAGGGCTACTCAGCGCATATCTAAAAAACTTGCGATCCACTTTGTTGTAATTGCAAATCTTCGCCGCATTTTCAGTTAAATAGGCCCCATCTAATTGCTCTGGAATTTCTCCCACTAGACCAATAGTTCCTGCAATGCTTATATACAAATCTTCCTTGCTAATAGTATATTTGGCAAGTGATGCAGCTGTTTCACTATCTATGTACTTTAGCTTATCGACTCTTACTGAATTGGCTTTAAAGTCTGTTACACGAATATAGGGATAATCGGTGGGAGTATCTAACAGCACTTTTCCTTTAGGCACTCGTTTTCCACCTTTAACATCTGCTACGTCACCAATAGTTGTTGATATCCACCCTTTCGGTAACTCACTCATAGCACAACCTCTTCCGAAGCCTCTGCTACATCCAACTCAACCAAAATCGACTGTAAATCAGTAATCGCGCCTGCTAACTCTTCAATGGCCTCATTAATCAGCACATCTGGTTCAGGCAGTTTAGAAGCATCTTCTATGCTATCATCCCGAATCCAAGCTAAATCTAAAGAGTCTTCTTTTGCTGCAATTTCTTCGCGAGTGAATTTGCGTAGACGACAGCTATCTACATCACCCACATCACTACCGCTTTGATGATTGTCGATAAAAGCTTGTCGCTGGGCTTCATCAACCTGAGTAAGGTCACTGCCTACTGCTTCATAAAATTCATCAAAATGAGCTTTGGTTAACACCGTGCGTTTGCCAAACTGCGGCATGTTCGCTCGCATATCGTAAACCCAAACATTTTGGGTGTTACCTGTGTCTTGATTCACATCTTTTGGCTTGTCGAAAAACAGCACATTTGTTTTTACACCCGCCGCGTAGAAGATACCTGTCGGTAAGCGAAGGATGGTATGCAGGTTACACTTTTCCATTAAATCGTTACGTATCTTGCGGCCTGTGGAGCCTTCGAACAATACGTTATCAGGTAGCACTACTGCTACTCGACCACCAGGTTTAAGCATGGTTTGGTACATAGCATGAAGAAAGGCCAACTGCTTATTACTGGTGTAGTGTACTAGGTCGTCACGAGTAGGCACGCCCCCACCCTGCTTTGTGCCAAAAGGCGGATTGGCTAAAATAAGCGAGGCTTTCGGTAAAGCTTTACCTTCGTTTGATAATGTATCGCCGTAAAGTACACCTGCGTTGTCGTCGTCAATCGCTAAGTCGTGCAACATTAGGTTCATCATTGCCAAGCGGCGCGTATCGGGTACTAATTCCATGCCGAAGAAAGTTTTATGCTGATACTTGTTGTATGCAGTTTCCGAAAGGCTTGAGATGTCGTTGTGTTCTTCCAAATATTTATGCGCGGCGATAATAAACCCGCCTGTGCCTGCCGTTGGGTCTACCACTACATCATCTAGCGTTGGGCGCATTAGCTCTACCATGGCATCGATAAGTACCCTTGGCGTGAAGTATTGGCCTGCTCCTGACTTCTTCTCGCTTGCATTGATTTCCAGCAAGCCTTCGTACATGTCGCCCAAGCCTTCTACTTTGGCTGAGTACCAGTCTAGCTTGTCGATTTCAGTTACCAGCTTATTCAATGTTGCAGGTTTACGAATACATGTTGCTGCATCAGCAAAAATCGCTTTTGTAATTAACGAGCCATGTGAACCAAGGTGTATGAGTAGCTTTTTGTATTCTTCTAAACGTGTCGCTGCATTGAAGTTTTCAATATCGCTCCAGCGATAATTTTCAGGGATGAGATTATCCTGCCCTGTTTCCTCAACCATTTTCAGGAATATCAGGTAAGTTAGTTCGTTCAGGTACTCGTGGTAAGTTACGCCGTCGTCACGCAAGACGTGACAGAGGTTCCATAGCTTGCTGATTAAATCTTGTGTACTCATACTACTGTCTCTTATTTGGTTCGTTGCACAGCCTGAAATCAGGCTGTTGCTTTATCATCTGTGTAGCCGCCGTCATCATCGTTTACCCACAATGCTCGGTTAAACTGGGCGAGAATTTCGGTGATAGGCTGGTCGAAGAGTTTGTTGGCGCGATTGATGCCACCAAGCCGTTGCTTGAAAATACCTTCATTCAAGTTAGCTTCATCAACGATGATATTAGCTTTCATTTGCTTGGCAATGGTGCTTAACCAATCCCGCTGGGGTGTTTTCCACGGCTGGCTTGCAAGTATTCTATCTAATGCTCTATCTACTCGTTCTTCGTATGGGATAAGGGCTTCACCTATTGCGGCCTGGCGAATGTAACCAATGATTCTGGCAGCGATATCTTCATTTCGCACTTCTTTCCATGCCGCCTTGAGATCTTCTTCTCTAAACTCGTTTTTTTCAAGTTCTAATGCTAATTGTTTCAAGCTTTCACGGGTTAATTCCCACGGGCGTTGAATGACTGTTTGAATTGCAACCATTCTATTACTGTTAGCATTCACGAAGTCGTTAAAGGCTGTTAGGTAGTCTTCTGGCTTCTGGCCGCTGCCATAACCTGTTGAGGTATCGAGCACCTCGTCTTCATGCTCAGATACCACAATACGATTAAACCCACCCGTGCCCTTTACTTTCATATCTAGCAGCTCGCCTAAGCCTGGATTATTTAAAAACCAGTCTGCTATTTCCTGCACAGGCTTTGTTTTTAATTCTTGCGCAAACTCCTGAGGCGGCTTTCCAACAATGCGCTCGAATTCGCTTTGCTGGGTTTCAGTGAGGTAGCGCTTCTTACTTTGCAGCTTACTCAAAAATTGGTCTTTCGCGAGTTCCTGAAGTTTGCTGTCTTTACCCTCTTTAATCTCGCTTTCCAGTTTGCTAAAAGTAATGTCTACGTTCGTGACCACGGGCTTCATGGTGTTCACTTTTTCGAGCTGTTTGTAAATGTCTACGGCATCGTAAATACGAAACCGCTCTTTAGCTATATCATCACAACGACGCGTAGCACGGCCTAACATCTGTTCGTAAAGAATACGACTGTTCACGCGGCGCATGAATACCAGGTTGCAAATGGAGGGAACGTCCACGCCCGTGGTCAGCAAGTCTACCGTGACTACAATGTTGGGGAGGCGGTCGTTCTTATAACGCCTGATAAGCTGGAGCGGCTTATCAGATGCACCCGTTATTTTCATGATAGCGTCATCGTCAACGGCACCGTGATAATGCTCACACGCGTCCTTAAGCGCCTCTACCATCTCATCAGCGTGTTTGTCAGTTACACAAAATATGAGTGTTTTCTCTTGAGAGTATGGGTTGATTGAATCACTTTCTATCAGCCACTTCGCTATCGCTTTGGTAAACTCTGGCGCTATTACTTTTCTGTTGAACTGCGCAACATCAAAATCGAGTTCATCGGGTGTATGAATGAGTTCAAGTTGATTGGTTTGTGGGTCGTAAACCTGCACTTCCTCATTCACATTGTAGTGAATGCCATCGGTGTTGAGTTTAGTATGAATTCTTACAGGAGGTAGATGGTCAACCAGGTAACCATCAATTACTGCTTCGGTATAGCTATAAGAGAATACAGGGTCGCCAAAGATATCGGTGGTATGTATAGCTGGCGTTGCGGTTAACCCAATTTTAAATGCATCGAAGTAGTCTATTACAGCGCGATATTTTGAAACATAATCTTGCTGGTCTCTAAACTTTACTTCTGTTTCACTTAGCTCTCGGTCTAACAAGTAACCTCGGTGACACTCATCTACTACGATGCAGTCATACTGCCCTACTCCTGGCTTAGTTGCATCTTCTGACGGGTACATAATACGCTTAACCAAACCTTGTACTGTCGCTACGTGTACTTTTGTGTCGTCATCTGGCGTTGGTTTGGGATTTTTTTCTGGCTCCATTCCCAATACGTCGAAAGTATCTGCAAACGTATTAAGGTTTTCCATTCGCACTTCACCAAAATCGACAGTGGCCTGAACGCCCAAAGCGCTACGGTCTACCAAGAATAGAATTCGACGAAAACGTTCGGCTTTTAGAAGGCGGTACACCAGCGCGATACAGGTTTTTGTTTTACCTGTTCCGGTTGCCATTGCTACAAGCGCACGCTCTTTTTCATCTTTAATGGCCCGCTCAACGCTTTGAATGGCTTTTTTCTGATAGTCGCGTAGCTGAAGTTCGTATTCAAACCCCATCTCATCAAGTTGTGCATTGGCTTTCTGAGGCGTCTGGCGAAGATAAGTTTTAATCTCCTGCGGGGAATACCAGCCCTTCAACGCTTTGCGGCGGTTAGTGGTATCACGAACGTCTAAAAACCATATACCGCTTTCTTGCTCCAGTTGTTTTAAATACGCGCGGCCATTGGTTGCGAACGTAAGCGGCACTTTAAACTCGCCGAATTCTGTCACCTCAATATCATCAGTTAACGATGCGATACCTTTTGCATAACGTTTGGCTTGGTCGATAGCACCATATACATTCTTAGCGTTTTTCTTGGCTTCGACAACAGCCACCAGCGTTGTGCCGATAAAAAGTGCATAATCAGCTGGCCCAGAATCTGTGGGCCACTCTGCAATAGCACGGTTTTTATTGGGTTCTGGGCGAGCGCCTTTGGAATAGCGCAAGTTCTCTGTATCAGCTTCCCAGCCTGCATCAATAAGTTGCTGGTCAATGATGACACGGGTTTCCGCCTCATCCATTTCAAAGTGGGACTTTTCAATGCGCTGAAGCTCGGCGGCCTGCTGCTCTTTTGGTTGCGCTTTGAAATGGTCAAAGTTGACTTTGTTTTCACGCTCAACTTCAGCGCGATAATTGGCAAGCGCTTCTTCTTGCTCATGCGCCAATTGTTCCCATATCTCACGCTCTTCAGCCATTCGCTCTGCACGCAGTCGTTCAGCCTCGGCTTTTTCATGCTCAATTTGACTAAGCTTTTCAGCTACCTTTATGCGGTCTGATGTTCGTTGAGATTCAATCTTGAGTTGTTCTAACTGCTCTTCTATTTCTCTAACGTAAGCGGAGGGATCTTCAGGTTTCACAAATTTGGAAACTTTAAAGCCTTTGGCCTTGTCTCCCCCAAATGTGCTGTGAAACCACATGGAAAGCGCGTGGCCTACCATCATCGACTTCAGGGCATCGCGGTGGCTGCTACTATCAAATTCGTGGGTTGCTGTGTTACCTAGCTTTCTTAAAGTATGAAAGGCGTCTCGAACGTTATCATCTAATCTAAGTGAGTAATCTATATCGCGGAGTAAATCTACTTGCTTGATATCGTTGCCATACTCAACGCCCACACGGGCTGCAATATTTTGAGCAATGGCTTCACCGAGTTGGCGCATTTTGATAAGAGTGGTATTAGGATCAGAGGAGAAGTTGCGTTCAGCACTTGCGGCGAGGTTATAAAACCAAACTCCATGTGCTTTAAGAAATTCAAAATTACTCGTAAATACCATACAACTTTCCTTGTCTACTCATCTACTACTCACACTATATACTAAAGTTTAATCTTGATTAAGATTTTACTGAATACCGTGTGTTCGAATTTAATAATTATATCCGCAAGTTAGCATTACTTTTATTCAACCTCCACGTCGCTCATCGCGCCCGTGATTTATGCTCAAAGTTCTCTCGCTCAAATGTTGAAATATGAATAAGGAAAGCCTATAGAATTCTTCACTGGATACTCTTTACTCAGCCTGGATTCATAATGACTAAAAGCTCGAAACTTATTAAATTCGTGAGCTGATAACGCCTTCCTTATATCAAAAAATATCGATATATCTGTACTGAACAAAAACACGCTCCCAAATTGGAGCAATGGAACTTCGTTAATATGCGGAAGCGCTACTGTATTACTGTTTAATATGGCGTTAAAACTTGAAATTCCACTATAAGAACAGGGCTTGAAGTTACCTACCAAATATTTAGGCCAAGGCAGCTCCCCCTTTTCAGTCTTTATGAAAGTCTTCACACCTTTAAGTTTTTTGCCATATACGTTATCGAGGTGCTCGATTCTTTTGACAATTTGTAGCGCATGTTTTGTTTTTCTTATCTTGTAAGCTGCTAGTGCAGCTCTGTCTTTCTGGGAGTGTTTAATAGATTGCTTCTCTGCCAACTCGTTTTTTCGAATTGAATCCTCTAAAAAGCAAATAACCTCTTCAACCGAAAATTTAGGAGAACTGAAGTAGGGCTTAAGCTTCGTATTAAGCTCAGTCGGCGATAGAAACTTTTGTGACTCACCCAAATTAACTAAGTCACCATCAACAAGTACCTTGAATTGCAAACGCTCAGATTCAGTTAGCGCTTCGAAAAACTTTTCAATCAATCCATCGTAACGATAGTTGAACTGTAATATTGTTTTTTTGGAGAGCGGCTTTACTCGCTTATAAATGTTATTTAAAGCGCTTATCTTGCTATCTGCATCGATAATTTTTTGCTCTAATTCTTCGTACTCAGCATGTACAACACGCCCTATTCGACGTCCCAAGCTCCTTTTTATTTCTCTCTGTTTTTTGATAATTGCCCGTCTGTCCTTGCTAGATAAAACACTATCTTCAATCCATTTATTGTTTTCTATTTGGGTAATTTTACGGACATCGCTTGCCACAGCGTAACTTTCATCGATGAAAGCTAACTTTTGTTTAAGTGCGGATATCTCTACATTTGTGGATTTTTTGTAGACCAACTTATTCCATACGATTGATTTTAAAGCCCAAGCGCCAATTACACCTTTTTTAGCAACGCCGCCGCAAGAGTATTTAAATACCAATATCAACACAACACATAAGCAGGAACTAAAAATGAACATACTTATTACACTTACACAAGGCGCTATCAAAAACGGCTACATAAACCTAAGAGGCAATCTAGACAAATTTGAGAGTCGGTATATTGGCGCAAGTGGTGAGGATCAGCATGGACATATGTTGCTGCTTGATATAGGTGATGGCGAAACCTTCGGTAGCGATGTATGCAGTACGTATCACCGTTTTCGCAATAGGACAGCCCTAAAAGCACTTTTACAGAAATATGGGGTTAAGGCGGGAGACACAATATCTCTCGAAAAGCTCTCAACCAGTCATTGGTCAATTTCAAAGTTGTAGTCGTAACCCCAGCGGGCGGTGGGCTTTATAACACCCGCAACCAGGCTTTAATCTTCTCTCGCCGATAATATCGGATTAAAGATATTGGCTTTTTACTGGGATATTAATACGATTAGGGGTATTGATAGAAAGGTAAAACCCAAAAGTGACTGGCTGACAGCGGGAAAGACTGCGATATTCCGAGTGTCTTGTATTTAAAAAAGCCTCCGCAAGGAGGCTTTCAGTATTAAAGAGTAAGTTTTCTCCACCGAGCTTTACACGCGATCATCCATGTTTCAGCGTCAATACCAAAAACTGACTCTATTTCATCCGAAAAATGTTTAAGAAAGTCACGAATCTCTTCGTGGTATCTCAGTAACACAGTTAATGCTTCTCTGTGGTTCCTATATTTGCCTCTGCCATCAGATAATTCATCAATTAACGAAGAACTTAGCGATATGCCCAGCCATTGGCCTGTTTCACTGCGATGTAAGTAGATATATCGCTGATAATCCAGCCGTAAGTTCTGATCTTCAATTTCTAAATTCGCTAAAAGCAATATGGTTGAATCATCACCTACAAAAGGAGATCTTGATTGCCTTTTGTATTTTCGGATGATGCTAGATTTTTTGTCTTGCATGTTGTTACTCCTGTTTGTACTCAGAAGTAACTAAGCTCCTAGTCGGAAAAATCTTCGCTAATATCGTCGAAGTCAAACTTCGTTTGTTCTGAAAAGAATTCGAAGTCGTCCTCTGTCCACTCTGCATAT
>CEUP01030312.1_pt1 | contig 12627 bp, 15 predicted proteins | sample 531371 | NCBI WGS metagenome assembly CEUP01 (sample SAMEA2622738, study PRJEB7988) | marine metagenome | biome: marine biome (ENVO:00000447); feature: marine epipelagic mixed layer (ENVO:xxxxxxxxx); material: "saline water (ENVO:00002010), including plankton (ENVO:xxxxxxxx)" | depth 150 m
GATATCTTCAACACTATACTCTAACTCACCAGCACTCTCTTTAAGATTTTGTGTATGAGCAATTAAAAGAACCTCAAGTTGATCATCTCCTATAACCTCCTTCATCTTCAGCATAGAAGCAAGGGGAGCACCGTCATACTTTTGTCTTGTAAGTCTTTCTTCTTCTATGGCAAATTCAATTTTGCCATCCTTTAGAAGACAACATCCTCCGTTATGTCCACGGGTGATTGCACCTATCCATTGTGTCATTTACCAAACCCTCTATTAATTTGTGGAGTAGTATCGCAGCATTTATTAGGTTGCTGTTCCTCTTCTAGTTTTAAATTACCAGAGTAAGCCTTAGACTTACCAAGTCTTTTCCTACAGCTAGTGATTACTGACTGAATATTCTCACTAGACATCTTCATACATTCATCGTTCATCATATCCTGATAGTCTTCTGCTGTCAACCTAAGAGGTTGGAATACTCTCTTACCCTCACCAATATCAATAATATCAAAGTTGCGATCCTCTGGGTATGAAATATTTACTGGGAATGTAGCACCTATAACAGTAGTCACTGTAGTATTAACAGACTTAGCAATATGTTGTCCGACACTATCACATCCTAAGAAATGATCTGCACACTCAATGATACCTGCCCATACTCTAATGTCTGCCTGTGGCCAAGCACATGGAATCATATTTGATTCAGGTGGATCAACAACAAACTGAAACTCAGACATGATGATGACACCATAATCCTTCCTTAAATTATTAATCACCTCTACTATATCTCTTTGATGGAAACTCCTTGAACTCTGATCAATAATAAATTCTCCTTGTACCTCTGCACCTCTACCAAAAGGTTGAACAACTATTACCTTATCCTTTTTAGTCTTTGCTTTGATTTGTTCTACAAGATTAATAGCATTGATTGCTTCAGTCTTAGATAGTTTAATCTTAGGAGTAGGAAGATCTCTAGGTTCATCCAACCCATTGATTTCCATGTCATATGCTTGAGCTATATTACATTTCTGATTATAATAATGCCACCTCCTATAAGGTTCAGGTGTCATACAATCTCTATGTTTGATCTTATCTTCAAACAGATTCTTATGCCAATGATCGTAAGCATACTTATCTAAAACAGGATGACCTTTAAAGAAGTTCATCCCTCCTTCTGCTACGATAACAAAATCGTCATGGGTTTCAGCATACTTTTCTAGTGCAGGAATAGAAGCAATTACTCTACCAGCACCACCATTAATAAAAAATACTTTAGATCTCATAATAGTTATTCAGTAATTTATATAGTCACATAAAAAGAACTTGTGCTATACGATCATGATCGGTAAACATCTTTTCATTCATCCACTGCATATGCAATGTCTCTGATTCATACACAACGCATCTATTATACACCATTTCCAAACCTAAAACAACCTCCCAGTTACCTGAATCAATAGGATCATCTATCATATCAGGTTCTGGTGTAGTCTGGTATCCATGCCAAGAGTATAAGTTAGTTCCACCTTGACATTCTTCTGGAGTATTTAAATATATCACCACACCAAAATGATTATCAAAGCAATCTTGATGAGGAAATATACTATGATCATAAGAAGATTGGTTAAGTATATTAACCATGAAACCTTGTTCTTTCCAATTAGCATCCCAATAATGATAATTGACTGGTCTACGCCACAGAGGTTCTCTAGATAGACCAGTAAAAAATGGTTTTAAATTTTGAATTCTTTTATCATATTCAAACACTCTCCATCCTGGGAATGCAGCTAAAAGATCAGGGTTATCTTGAGGACTATATCTTTTAGATGATAACGCATACTCTCGTACCTCATCAGGATTCTTATAGAAATTGTCAATGATTAATGCATTTCTATTTTCATTACCTATCTTAGATACTAAAGTAATTTCAGGATCATTGATCTCGAACATATATATTCCCCGAAACAGATACTCTCTCAACATCAGGAGTCTTGAAAGGTATGACCATATGCTCCAACCAAGAAGGGAATATAAAAATATCTCCTGCCTTTGGTATGTAAAACCTCATAGGTGAAAGCATATCCTTTTCTTCACCATACCTAAAGACAATTGATCCTGGTTTAGGTCCACGATTATTCCATTGATAATATTCTTGTGGTATTTCCTCAGGAACATCCAAATATAATACAAAACTCAGCAATCCAGTATGATTGTGTAATGGATTAAAATCATTAGCTTTCTGATAGTTTACCCACAGTTCTCTAATATCCCAATCAAATGGATCAAATTTACCACCAGAATATTCAGTAAATGATTTTAAATATGTAAAGACCCAAGGATTTAATGCTTCTTGTACCCATTGCCTATCTTCATCCTTAAAAGTCCACTCATCTGTCATGATAGCAGCTAACTTATGTGATGAGTTCTGTTCCTCAACACCTCTAACTGTTGCTCCTCTCTTAGATATCTCTTCTATAATAGAAGGAAGTAATTGACTTTGCCATAAATATGGTCCCCAAGTAGCTACTTGATGCTGTATCTCCTTGGGGACAAATTGTTTTTCCATGTTGAAAATCCTATAGGTCAAAAAAATTCTGGGAAAAATTTTCCCAGAATCCTGTAACTAAAAAGTCAATTTTGTTTTAGTTAGGTGCGTTATTTAGGTTCGCATTATCAGTGTTTGGATCTGTTGGTACAAGATCTCCAGTAATGTCACCACCAACAGCAGGGATAACTCCAAATGTTTTACCTGCTGCTACCTGATCTGGATCCATTGGCCATACGATCAAGTGTGTAGCAGTACCAATACCTGCCCAATCAGCAGGAAGATCTCTCAATCTCTGACGATATACTTTCCAAGGTGCGATAACTGATGCTGGAGTATCGGGTGCAGCAACTCTACCATCACACTCATCAAGCATCTGGTTTCTTGTACTCCTTACCCAATCCCATCCAAACTGTACACCTTCTGAACTAATACCAGTAGGATCACCATCATGATTGAATGCACCATTCGACCAAGTAGATGTGGCCACATCATAATAGAATGATCTCTGATCAAATGTCTCTTGGAAGTCATGTGGATCAGCAATAGATGGGTTATCTATATCAGATGGTCCAACCTCAACTATAATTCTAGCTCCTCTATATTTCTGTCCCCATAATGCCAAAGCATGAAGTGGATACTTGCTACAATCCAACATAACCTGAACGCAATCAAGAGGACAGGGTTTCTCTGCATCTTTAGAGTTAGGATCCAGTGTTCTTTCACATTGTCCTGGAACTTCTTTATGCCATTCAGTTAGTAACTGTTCTGGTCCTTCGTAAGTTGCTATACCTACGGTTGTTGTTGATTGATCTTGTCCTAGCCATTCAGTTGAGCAAGGAAAGATAACTGTCTTAGTAATTTGTGCCATGTTTTGTTCAGGTTTGCTCCCTCATTTGTTATTTATATTATGACCAGTAGGTTACAACAACCAATCCACCAGCACCATATCCACCCCAACAGCAAGAACCATCAGTGTATGGTGAGTGTCCACCGCCACCTGGCCAAAGTGAATGACCTCGGCAACAACCTTGTGTTACACCATGAGAACAGTTGTCCACATTAGCAGTGTCAGCACCTCTACCCCAAGGACCAGATGCACCTGATGACCATGACCATGCTGATCCACGGCAGTACTGATTATTTCTTCTTCCTGGTGAGATACCTCTGATACCAAAGTCTGAACCGTACCAGCAAGCAGTAGTACCCCAACATCTGCAGCAATGCCATGTAGAACTACAAGAGTAGCAACCACCAGAGCACTGATGCCAACCCCATGCTCCACCAACAGCACAGAAGTTACTTAAAGTACCACCAGTAACATATGATGTACATCCTCGTCTACCACAACAACCAAATCCTGTATTGAATCCACAACAAGAGCACTGACTAGAACCACCAGCACATATAGTATATGCTGTACTTCCTGAAGTAAAGTCTCCTTTGTGACCAAACTGTGTCTTAACAGCGTAAGCACCACCTCCACCACCAGGACCATTGTGACAGCAAGCAGATATACTACCTGATCCACCACCAGCAGTCAGTTCAAACCTAACAGTGAGTGCTTTACCTGGAACAGTCCAGTATAAGCAGCAACCCCCGTTAGCGTGAGTCCAATAGTCGCTATTGCAAACATAGAACTGACAGGTAACAGCAGTCGAGAAACCACTAACCTGTGCTGGTCCTAACGAGTTGGCAGCAACTGCCAGTCCCCCATTAATTTGTTTATAACTTTGATAATCAGCCATTGCCTATGCCTTGTGGTGTAATAGTATTTAGAAAAATATAATAAAAAGGGAGTGATACACTCCCATCAGCGAGAATTAAATGGTGATGATTCTCCATCCTTGTGAACCATCAAAGAAGACCATTTCAAATGCTGCACCTTCAGTTGTGACTGTTAGGTCAGCGTTGTCTCCCATGATTGGGTTACCATTTCTACCAATCGTTAATGCGTTTGAATCAAATGTCTTGTGTGAGTCAAAGATTCTTACGCTGTCACCCTTAACAGGGGATGCAGGTAAAGTAACTGTGAATCCACCAGAAGTTGTGTTAGCAAACACTTGTTGCTTGTTAGCTAGAGTAACACCAGATGTTGTAGTTACATTAGCGTAAGCACCTAGAGGCAACCAGTCTGAACCGTTGTAGAATTCTAGTCCGTTTGCATCAGTGTCGTAGCGAAGACCACCTTCGTAGAGATCAACACCAGTAGGTCTAGTAGCTTGAGTACCACGAGGAGGAACAATGATACCAGATGTACCATCCATTCTTGCACGAGTTAGGAATCCACGAACTGCTTTCTCAGTAGGACATGCAGAGTTAGAGTCTCCACCCATTGTTTCATCAGAGGAGAACTCACTAATAGATTCACCAATCTGACCACCAATAGCACCCAGTTTCAATTCTGTCAAACCAGAAAGGTTGAATGCGGAAGCGTCCAAGGTAGCAGCACCAGTTAACTGGTTAACTGAGAAGTATTCTCCAACCCTGAAGTTACCTCCTTGGTCAGTAGACACGAAGTAAATTCTACCAGGTGCGACTATGTTAGTCTCTTGACCTTGAGCAGCACTGTTCTCATCTACATTTGGATAGTTTGTGGTAGTTGTATTACCTGTACCAATTAATAGGAAGTCATGACCTGTTAGACGAATCTTGGAGAACTTACTTCTCATTGCGACTCGCTGATCATCAAGACCTATAGTAGGTGAGTTAGCTTTACCAGGAGCAATGTTAATTGTTGCTCTACCATCACCAATAGTGATAGCCTCAACTGATGTCTTACCAACTCCACCACCACCAATGTATGTGTGAATACCTGTGAAGGTTGATGGTACATTCTCAGTAGGACTGTTCTTATCGTTCAGTACCTGAACTGCGAAGAATGTATTACCAACTCCAGAAATCTCAAGTGGAATGTCAGCAACAGGGTCAGCTACCCTTGGATAAGCAGCAGATCCACCACCACCTACATTACACTCGAAGTGGAGTGATCCTGTCTTAATTCTTATAAAGTCACCAAACTCTAGTCCATGATTAGTAGTCGTAAAGACTGTCATAATACCAGACTGAGGTGTATATTGTGCGTCATATACATCTAGCTTGCTTGGTTCCACATAGTTAGTAGAAGTTCTAACAATGTATGAGAATGTATCCGAGAATCCCATACCAGTGGTAGAGAATCCAAGAGCGTCACCAACAGTTAGAGAGGTTGTTAAACCTGTCAACTCCATCAAGATACCTTTCTGACCTTGAATAGCATTTGCAGCTGAAGCAGCCTTAGTCCATCCAGTAGCACCAGCACCAACAGAATCAATTTCTATTGCCTCGCCAGGTTTGAATACTGTAGTACCAATACCGATTGCACCGTTAGGTGTTACAGTAGGATCGCTTGATGTGTTACCAAATCCAACAAAGTACTTGAAGTAAATTGAGTCACTAGATGACTGATCGTTAGTTATAGTACCACGAGCACCTGACTCAGTACCACGAATAGTAGCACCAACAGCAACTGTACCAGTTGTTTGACCAGGAAGCAACTCCATCTTGTCACCGTACACCTTACCAGGTCTCGCTACCTCATGGGTAGAGAATCCACAAGCAAGAGCACCGTAAGTACCGTAAGAGTTGTTACTTGATAGGGAACGAATCTCTGAACCAGTGTCTGAAATGTAACCGTATGCACAGTAGTAAGTGAAACAAGATACAATCTCAGCAACAGCGTCATCTTCTAGGTAGATTCCGACACCACCTGACATAACATTGGTGAAGGAGTCAAACACCATTGACTTATAACCCTTACCTTCAGGGTTCTTATGGTGTACACCACCTTCTAAGTAGACACCGATAGCACCACCATGACCAGTACCATCAGTAGTATTGTGACCGAAGCATGTGCAGTCCTTAATATATGCAGATCTCTTAATAACTGACTCGTCAGGGTTGAATCTTAGGTAGACACCACATGCAGTAGTACCAACACCAACCTTGTTCTGCATCTTAGCAGTGTTGAATGGATCGTTTACATCGTAATCGAATCCTTCCATACCACGCATCGTGATACCCTGTACAGTTACAGCGTCAGACACGAAGAACATTGTCGAACGACTGTTAGGTGTAACACCATCGTTGGATAATCCTTCAGCAGGTCTAATAGTAGAACCTCTAAGAACATCACCAGCAATACAGAAGTTCTTACCAAGTGTCATTGGTAACTGCTCATCGAATCTACCAGCAGATAGCTTCAAGATAACAGGGGCAGCGTTTGTTACTTCACCACCAGACACATAGGTGTGTGGAATAGTCGCCACACCAACCATTGCACTGAATGTATTAGTATCAATTACTTCCTCAACACCGAAGAAGAAATCTCCACCCTTACCTGAAGGGAAGATAGATGATGGACCTAAACCAGAGTCACAAGTGAACGCTAGTCCAACTAACTTAACTTCCTGTCCTGCATATAGTCCATGACCAGCAGCAGTGATGGTACAAATACCAGTAGGACCATCATAGATAGCATTAGTTATATCATACTTTGGATTAGTTGATGTTGTTGCATAAGCAATAGTTCTAAATGCAGCATCAGGAGACTCACCAGAGTTGGTGTCTTGTCCTAGCTCAGGGTCAACATAATATGTCTTAGTTAATTTACCAGTATATTGCCACTCAGCTTCGTTAGTATTACCTGCCTTCAAGAATGTACCAGCAGTACCGATACCTAGTCTTGTTGGACCAGTTGCGTTCCTAGTTAATAGGTCACCCTTAGTAGTTAAAAGTGCTGCACTGTCTCCAATAGCAAATGCTTGCCAGCAGTTGACTGATGTTCCAGGTTCTACATTAACATTGGTAGAAGCAACTGAAATGTATGCTGAAGATTGATACTCAGCAATGTCACCAATCTCATAGATTGTTGTAGTGGTGTAAGCACCAGTCCAACTAAATCCTCTATTTAATAATGCCCAACCATTAATACCATTATCAATTGTGGTACTACCTATACCAGTTGGTCTATTATTAGGTTCAATCTTTAATATGTCAGCTTGATATGTGTTACCACCAAATCTTACAATCTGACCTTTAGAATATGGAAGACCTGTATTCCAAGCATCTTGACCACCTGTACCTATACCAAGGTTAAGGAATGACCAATCATTTTCGCTCTCGTTAGGCTGTTGTTGTACGGGGTTAGAACTTATAGCAACATAAGTAGACCCTTTCCACTCAACAATGTCTCCTCTTTGATATCTTTCTGTAGCAATATATGCTCCTTTATTCTCATACCCTGCAGAAATCTGGCTAAAGTTTTGTGCTGGTGGATAGAATGCATCTGTACCAGATGATAAACCATCTACATTAACAACCCAGTCAGTAGGTGTCTGGAAGGAAGCAGTACAACGATATTCCCTTGGACCAAAGGTAACTACATCGTTAACACCATAGTATGTTGAAGTACTAAATGCACCTGTAAAATTAAGACCTTCTTGAAATAATTTCCAGTTAGCAGGTAGATCTACACCTTCAAAAGCACTTGCCAAACCAGATGAAGTATGCTGGTTTGTACAGATGTACATGTTACCGCCTTCTTTGACGATATCATCTTGTACATAAGCAGTTGAAGCAGTCCAATCTCCTTTAGATTCAAAACCACCTGTATGAAGTTGCCAGTAGGCAGCATCACTAGTAAAATTCGCCGCAAGGGCTTGTGAGGTATGGTTACCTACGCAGACATATGAGTTCGCACCAAACCTTACAAGGTCATCGATGACATACGCAGTGGAACCAACCCATGCGTCACGCCAGTTGAACTTCAGTCTACCAAGTCTAAATTCTGCCATTGTTTGAGATCTCTATACAGGTCCAGAGTATGTGTGGGATCCATTGACTTGAAGGACTAAGTATCCATCAGTGTCTAGGAAATAATTTATGTTACGCCTATCGTAACGAATCTGTTGATATTTATCCATTGGATGATTGCTCTTGGATTTTTGTTCAGTGGTTTCTTCCACATAATCCTGGTAATCTCCAAAGCCTTCTACTTGAGTTCCATCCAATCTGAATGGTTCAAAAGTTTCAGTTGTAGATGCAGTACTCACCTTAGTAAGATGAAGCATATCATCAGCGTCTCTTCTCAAAGCATACACATAGTATCCTTTTGAGTCCTTCGGTTGGAAGTGTGAGTTACTTAGTGAGAGGGCCATTAGCTAACAATACTCCAGTAAGATCCGTTCCACAAAAGCATAACAGTTATCGAAGATACATCTAAAATTAGAGGAGGATCCTCTATATTTCCGATTGCATCACGAAATTTATTCACAGCGTCAGTAATAATAACATTATTTATGTGCCAAGTGTTCGCTGCATCATGGAGTTCAATACTATCTCCAACTGATAAACCAACTGTAGGCATCGAGAAAGTTAATTCTGCAGAAGTAGTATCAACAACATACCGTTTGTTAACAACAAACGCTGCATTAGCATTCTGGTAATTCCAGACTGGAACAGCACCAGTAGCAGCAGATGCAACGGTCTCGATGTTATCGCCACTTCTAATGTAGATCTTTTGGTCTACAATATTAATCGCCATCTCTCCGTCTTGGAGATCGGACAGACCTGGAATCTGTCCGATGGTAGTACTTCGTTTTGGCTTAATTGCGGTAGGCATTATCTAGGCTTAGACGCTTCCAAGTTATTTATCGCCAAGATAGATTAAAAGAAATTGAAATTCTAGTTCTATCAGTCTTATTCTGCTGAACCATATGGGGTAAATGTGCAGGAAATATACACATCTGTCCTTCATGTGGTTCAAATCCATCATGAGTACGCTTCTCAAGCATAGATCTACCAAAGACATCATAACATTCAAATTTAATTTCACTATCCTCTACAGTCTGTACCCAAAAAACTCCTGCAAGTATACATCCAGGATGACAGTGTGTTACATTATAAGAATGCTGATAGTTTAAATTAAACCACATATTATCTAGAGATAACTGTTCTGGTTTAGGTAAAGCTAATTTATCATGAAGATATTCTTCTACGGTAATCATAACTTGCTCAGTTATTCTATTTAAAAAAGGAGCAAATGATTCTTCTAAGTAAAAATTATCTGGACTCTGATACCCACCTACATTACTCTTATCCTCTGTCTCATGTCCATCTTTATAATTATCCATCCACTTGACAAGATCCTCTTTCCAAGATGGAAAAGTTTTATCTTCTGATATTAAAATCTTGGTAGGGAATAACCATTCAGGTGGATATATCTTAATGGTCATTTATAGCTAAACAAAAAGTTATCTACAAATGACTCTGACTTATCCTTACCAAACTTTGCAGTAAGATATCCTCTAACAGGATCAAGCTTAGTCATGTAAGTATCAAAGTCATGATACACAGTAGTGTCTTCACCTTCAGGTTTGTTATCATCTATCATCTCTCTATACTTTGACAGATAATATTTAAAGGTAGGTAAGTATGTGTTAACTGAATCAGGTGTACAATAGCGTACAAATATATTTTCAGAGAAATGATTACCCATCTCAAAGAACCTATACTCACCAGTATCTTTTGGTAGTGTATCAACTGAGAACAGATAGTTCTCTACTGGATGCTGGAAGTCAAATACTATGATGACTTTCTTCTCACTAAACTTCATCAGATCCATACCAAAGCAGGGAAGATTAGCACCTGTCTTGGGATACAGTATAGTATTATAGATATCGGATCTAGGATCCATGATCAGTGCTTCTCTTGCCTTAAGGAAGTGACCACCACTACGGATGTCTGCTTTTAAAGTAGCACCTTTTGCTTCCCAATCTGCCCACTCTTCTTTTACCTCTAGTTCGGGAAAGGTATTGTAAAGAGCATCAACATATCCTTGCCAAATAGTCATAATAAATCACCCATTTTTTTGCGTTCAGTAACTAAGTGTTTGTAATCATCATCAGGCATTCTATTTACATAGTAACCTTGATCTTCCAACATCATAGAACCCCTAATGGTATCACTAAGATGTTGGATTAATACTATAGAATATATGGGACTGTGACCATAGGTTTGCGATCCCCATAGCAACCAGATATCTTTCTCCTGCACACTCATCAAACTATTTAAAGCATCGATAGCTCCTGACATCCATTCACTACTAATAAGAGAAGGATCATACATCGATGCAACAACAACAATATCATTATCCTTACGATCAAAAGTCTCCAATTCTTTACCAACTACAGACCAAAAATCATAGGTCTCATTATAGTCATATATTTTACACACCTTTATTCTATTCTTATCCCATGCTGACTTAGCAAAGGGGCAAGTTCCACCAGTATACCCACCATCATTCTTGGTGTCTGGTTTTTGCAACTCATCTATCCATCTGGATAGGTAAGCATCAAAGTCATCTAATGGGTGCATTTAAAATACCATCTCGAATTGATCTAGCTGAAGGATTAGCATCACATAATTTCTGCATCCAAATTCTTTCATCTAAAGTAACCTCTATACCATCTGTAGTTATCATGCGACAACAGATATCAGTTAGTTCTAGTCTGTAGTTAGTACTTAACATAGCGTTCATAAAGAGCAAAGTATCCACGAAGATAAGGTTCCTCATTACTATAGAAAAATGTGTCCTTTAATAAAGAACAATCAAATCCTATGTCATAATAAAGTTCTTCTAATTCATACTCCCTAAAGCGATAAGGAGCATCGGGTTGATCAAAGAAAGGACTGCATCTAATTTCATAAGGACTTAAAACTTTTAAAAGAATGACACTTTCATTATGAGTGATATGATCAATCATATCAAAGTATCTTTCTCGTCTTTCATCTTTAATTAAATTATGTATGAGTCCTCTGTCTATAACAAAGTCATACTTTTTATTCAACTTAGAATTTAAAGCATCATCAATAATAAAATTACCAATAAAATACTCCAAAGTATTTTGAATGTCTGTTCCTGTGACATTGAATCCACTCTGTTCTAAGTTATAACATAATGATCCATTACCACACCCAAGTTCTATTATAGAATAGTCTTTTGTGTTTGTAAACTTTTCAAAGAATTCTTTATAATCCTTATCAAATCCGTGGTAATCATATACATTCATATTTAAAATGCATTAATGACTAATGGTAAAAGATAATGTTCTGCCTGTTGTATTGCTCTAGTCAATGACTCAACAGTTTCACCAGGTAGAATAGGTACTACTTGTTGTTTTATTATAGCACCTGAATCAAGGTATTCGTTAACAAAATGTACCGTACACCCTGTCTCCTCTTCACGAGCTTCAAGTGCTTGCTCTACAGCATGTAGTCCTTTATACTTAGGTAACAAAGAAGGGTGAAGATTTATAATGCGTCCTGCAAATTCATCAACAAATTTCTTTGATACAATCTTCATCCATCCTGCCATTACAATCATGTCTACTTGATATGCATTCATCAATGTAATGATATCATCTTCATTCTTACAATAGCATGAAGGAATGTCTAATCGTTCTGCTCTCTTAGCAGCTTTAGCTTTCTTTTTATTGTAAACCATAAGCACAACCTCATGCTTAGGACATGAGTGAACTATGTTCTCGAAGTTTGTTCCGTTTCCAGAACACATAACGCCAAGTCTCATTAGTAAGTACCTCTATAAAGCCATTCATCAGACTCTTCATACACATCATAAGGACCATTAAGTTTCTTCTGATGTTCTCTCTCATCTAATACTTCATTAATCAATGCTTTCAATTCTACCTTTAACTGAGGTTCAATCAAAGGTAATGGTTCAGGACTAAATGGTGGGTAAATTGGTTCACCATTTTCATCTTTAGGAAATACATTATCCTTACCTCCTCTGGCAGGAGGACCACTCATCCCTTGTGTATCTATTTTATCCATGTGGATCGTAATGTCTGACTATAGAATATATAAGGGCAGTCGCAATGAGACTAATACAAATAAGCGTCAGTAATAAATGCATAAAAAAAGGGGGTCGTTAGACCCCCACATTATAACAGATATTTGATTGTGAATCAACCAACAGAAGGAGCAACGAGTGCAACTTCAGATGTCTCAGCAGATGCTAAGTCAAGTGGGAAGTT
>CEUP01105065.1_pt1 | contig 12613 bp, 7 predicted proteins | sample 531371 | NCBI WGS metagenome assembly CEUP01 (sample SAMEA2622738, study PRJEB7988) | marine metagenome | biome: marine biome (ENVO:00000447); feature: marine epipelagic mixed layer (ENVO:xxxxxxxxx); material: "saline water (ENVO:00002010), including plankton (ENVO:xxxxxxxx)" | depth 150 m
TCCGGAGGCAAAGGTCATAGGTTCGAATCCTATCGGGTGCGCCATTCAAATCAATCAGTTACACCCATTCCAAATTTTCCTAAATCGCTCTGTGCCCAAATTGTGCCCATCTTGTGACCAACTACAACTTTAAGAATCTTGCCGAGTTGTTGTTTTGATTGTTGCCCTAAATTGCAATTTCCATAAGTATTACACTTGTCTTATTTCAGAGCGCTGCTTTTAAAATCAATATGTTCTATTTACTTTAGCTTTAAAATGAACCACACTAGCCAAAAGTATAATAAAACGCATGGATAATGTTAGACACTATCAGTTTTGCACAAAAACAACGATTAGCTTATATCGATTTTTGCCTGTTATTTAAGGGGGTAATCTATCGGCAAGATTTAATGAAGCGATTTCAAGTTGGTCTGTCAGCTGGTACACGAGATTTTAATTTATATAAAGAGCTATCGCCTAATAACTTGGAATATGATTCATGTGAAAAGCGATACTTTCAAACTTCCAGCTTCAAACCATTATTTGAGCATGATGCGCAGAAAACACTTGTAAAACTGGCGAATAATATTTCTGACGGGTTTGATGCCATTGGGGATATTCATTTCCCCGTCGAAACCCCCTCAAGCCTAAATGTGCCCGATATTTTTATTGTGGCAAGGTTAGTTCAAGCCATACTTAACGGGAAAGCGGTCAGTGTAATTTATACTTCACTTTCCAGTGGTTCTGGTGCTCGAGAATTCGTGCCTCATTCTATTGTTGATAATGGCTTACGATGGCACGTTCGGGCGTTTGACAGAAAATCGAACAGTTTTCGGGATTTTGTGCTCACTCGTATAAGTAAGGTAACAATTAAATATTCCTCCGAAGAGTATGAAAAATCTCATGCTGATACCGAATGGCAAAGACTAATTCCATTGCAACTCGTACCTCATCCGAAGAATATTCAGTTCTCCACAGCCATCGAGATGGATTATGGCATGGAAAACAGTCAATTAATCCTAAAGGTAAGAGCCGCCATGGCTGGGTATTTACTACGCCGTTGGAATGTAGATTGTACTGACAAGGGAACGCTTATCGGAGCTGAGTATCAGCTATGGTTACAAAATAGATTTACGCTCAGGGATGTGGATAATTTGGCAATTGCGCCTGGCTATGTTCCAGATGAAAAAAGACCTAACTGAGTTTGAACATGAAAAGTAAAACGCATAAAGAGTATTTGGGTGATCTCATTGGTGGCAGTTTGATGCTTAAAGAGGCACAAGCTATTGCCGAATTATTGTTGAACTCGCCATCTGCGGCAGAATGGAACGATGCCATCATTAATAAGAATGTGCTGCAAAAGCGCTCTGAGGCATCAGCGAAGCGGAACGCAGCAACACTCAAAAAGAGACTTTCCGGATTGAGCTGCGAAATTCTGGAGCAAATAGCGTTTGGTGGTGCTGAATTGGCCGCGCAATTAATGTTTGCGGCAACGCTCATTAATTCGCCCCTGCTTACCGACTTTATGAAACATAGAGTTATGGATGCCAGGCGTATTTATCGGGAATCACTGGATGTTTCAGACTGGGAAGGATTCTGGTCTGACTGTTGTCGTCTTTATCCTGAATTTGAAAGTATGTCGGAAACGTCAACGTACAAAATCTCACAGGTGGCCTTTAAATTGTTGGCTGACGCCGGCTATTTAAACTCGACTAAAGATAAGGCTTTGCAAAACGTATTTATACTGCCTGAAACCAGGCAGCTTATCTCTGCCATTAATCGAGATGACGTGCTAAGCGCGATGGAGGATTAAATAGTATGGTAACTCAAAGTTTATCCGCTTTGCTGGCTAATCGACTTGATCAGGTACTACCTAAAATTGAAAGCGAAGAGTTTCTGAAAAACAAAGGGCTGGGTAACGAAATTGGTTTTTATGTTTTTGACTACCCGGCTGCTGCAGAACTAGAAGTAAGAGAGCATATTGAGTTTATATCAACAAAGCTGGTAAACCGTGGCCGTAAGTTCGTTTCTATAAATATATTTGAAGCCATTATCGAGATGCTGGACGAGCGAAAGCTCACACAAAGAGCTTATAAACTGCAAAAAGAGCGCGGTGACGAAGCGTTGTTCAATGCGTTAAAAGGTCCACTCGAACAAAACCGAGTGGCAGAGTTTATTCAACAAAAAGCTCGCCTTGATACAAGCCAGTTTGTGCTACTTCATGGTTTAGGTAGTGCATGGCCAATCATCAGGGGGCACGGCTTACTAAATGCACTGCATGCAAAAATGGGCAGTGTTCCTACCGTATTGTTTTATCCAGGAGAGTATGACGGAGCGCAGTTAAAACCCTTCGGCAAAATAGCCTCAAATAATTACTACCGTGCATTCAAGTTAGTGCCATAAATGGAATTAAGGAAAGTTATGCAGATCAAACAGCTTTTTACCAAAAATATTGAACGTAAAATAAATGGTGTAGTTAAAGCCGATCAGACTGAAAACGATACTGTTTTTACCGAACTCGATGAATATGTCATCACAAAAGAATTAGCACAGCACTTTGAAACATTTTTTGATGCGTATATGCCTTCGGTGCGTGATCCTAAAGCGAAAGCAATCTCAGGCAAGCTTGGTATCTGGGTAAGTGGATTTTTTGGCTCTGGTAAATCGCACTTTATTAAAATCCTGTCTTATTTACTAAAAAATATCAGAACAACCAATGGCTCGCTGGACAAAAGCGCGATTGAATTCTTTAAAGATAAGAGTTTGGATGGCTTTTTATTAGGCGAAATTGACACTGCAGTAAGTAAAGACAATACCGTCATTCTGTTCAATATCGATAGCCGAGCAAATACCGATGACGGCGACAATGCAATCCTGAAAGTATTTCTTAAAGTTTTTAACGAGGAAATGGGATTCAGTGGAGATCATCCTCACATCGCCCATCTTGAAAGAGAACTCACTAGCAAAGGACAGTTCGAGCAATTCCAAAGCACATTTCAGGAGCTCGCGGGTGTAAGCTGGATTCAAGAACGAGATGCTTATGATTTTTATCGCGATGATATGGCTGAAGCTTTAGCTAAAGTTACCCAGCAATCTATTGAATCAGCCCGTCAATGGGTCGAAAAAATTGAACAGAACTTCTCACTGGATGTTGCCAACTTTTGTAAATGGGTAAAAGAATATCTCGACCTTGATATTAATCGGCGTGTCTTGTTCTTTGTTGATGAGGTTGGGCAGTTTATCGGTAATAACACCCAAATGATGTTGAAGCTGCAAACAATTACCGAAAATCTTGGGACGATCTGTGAAGGCCGAGCATGGGTGGTTGTAACTTCTCAGGAAGATATCGATGCGGTAATTGGGCAAATGTCAGGCTCTAAAGGACATGACTTTTCTAAAATCCAGGGGAGATTTGAACGACTATCATTATCCAGCTCAAATACCAGCGAAGTAATAGAAAAACGTTTATTAGAAAAAGACGAAACGGCCCGAGACTTACTGCAAACACTATACGATCAGAAAGGCGATATTTTACGTAACCAGCTAGCATTTGACGCGACAACTACCGCAGAGCTGGCTAACTATAAAGATGCCAGCAGCTTTATCCACGCTTATCCTTTTGTTCCATATCACTATATCTTGGTGCAGAAAATATTTGAGGCTATTCGTAAGGCTGGTGCAACAGGCTTGCATTTAAGTCGTGGTGAAAGGTCGTTGCTTGATGCTTTCCAGAGTGCCGCACAACAGGTGTGTAACGATGAGATTGGTGCATTAATACCACTTTATCGTTTTTACCCGGCAATCGAGAGCTTCTTAGATACAGCAGTAAAAAGAGACATCGATAATGCAGGTGATAAAGAGTCAATATCAGACTTTGCGGTAAATATTCTTAAAACGCTTTTCTTAATTCGTTATGTAGATGTGATCAAGTCTACGATGGATAATTTAGTAACACTGTGTGTTAGCCAGGTCGATGAAGACCGCTTAGCATTACGCAGGGATATCGAGCAGGCATTAAACACACTTGAACAAAACTTGCTGATAGCACGCCAAGGTGATGAATATATATTTCTAACCAATGAAGAAAAGGAAATCGAAAAGGAAATTCAACATACCGACATTGAAGCTTCCGATGAAACTGCAGAACTAAGCAATATTATTTTCGATGAAGTGTTGCGCCGAAAGAATACATATACCTACCCTGAAAATAATCAGATATTTCCGGTAAGCAGATATTGCAACGGCATTCCTAAAGACGGTTCTGCAGAGAATGATCTTGTCGTTAAAGTTGTGTCTCCAATTGATGCTAACTATGAAGATTACTCACCTGCCTATTGTCGCAACTACTCATCGGGAGACAATACTGGTGTTATTCTGATCAAACTGGAAGACGACAAGCCATTATTCGATGAGTTACGAACCTTCATAAAAACCAGAAAGTTTCTCAAGGCTACCAGTGGTAATCGGACTGAACAGGAGCAACTTTTACGAGATAAATGGGCTGAGAATCATGCGCGACAAAAGCGTTTAATTGCAGCATTCGAAGAACTCATGAAAGATGCTGAATATTATGCGTTGGGATCAACACTAAACCCTAAAAGAAATGTGATTACAGCGATTTTGGATGATTCATATCGTTATGTAATCGAAAATACGTTTGGCAAATTGAAATATATTCGCCGCTTCCCTGGCGATATAAAGCGGGAAATTCAAAATACGCTTATTGCCGACGACGTCACTCAGCTTGGTCTCGATTTAAAAGCTGAAGAGGCAAACCCTAAAGCTACTCACGAAATTGAAAGTTATATCTCGCTGGCAGAAGATGCGGGTAGAAATACAACCGCCGATGATGTGGTCAAACGCTTTGCCAGAAGACCTTGCGGCTGGAACGATGATGAAATAATCCTGATCCTGGCTCGTCTGGCATTGGCTAATAAAATTAGTTTTCAAATGCGCCAACAGGATGTAGAGCTAAGAAGTGTATACGACAACCTGGTTCAGGTACGTAAACGCGCGGAGTTAAGAGTTAGGAAAATTAAGCAGCAATCCGAAGCTAATTTAAAGCGAGCTGCTGCCCTTTATAAAAATGTCTTTGCTTTCAATGCGCCAGACTCAGAAAAAGAGCTATTCAATAGTGCTACAGAACGTCTGAGTAAAATGAAAACGCAGCTCGAAGGCTTTTCACAAAAAGCCTCAACAGGCCAATATCCTGGTGGGAAGGAAATTGAACAAGGGCGTACATTGCTTGCCGGGCTTATTCAAATTCAGACCAGCTATCAGTTCATAGAACAATTCATTGCTTCAGGCGATGACTTACAGGATTTCCAGGAAGATTTTGAAGATCTTGAGAATTTCTATGATTCTCAGTTTGCAACATGGCAAAGGCTGGAACGCGCACTCTCAATCGATTTTGAACGTAACCGAAAGTTTCTGGATGCGGATGAAACAGCTTCCAAGGCAATTATCCAACTGGAAACTATATACAATAAAGAGCGCCCATACAGAGACATCCGGCATATCGACCCTCTCATTGAAAGTGTCAGTAATATTAATAAAGGATTACTTCAAAAGAAACGTGAGCATGCTGAATCAAGGATTTCACACCGCATCGATTTTGTTAAACAACAAATCAAAGAGGCCAATGCACCAGACGATTTAAGTAATCGAGTGCTAACGCCATTACAAGATTCACTTAAGCGACTGGTAAAGCTTCAGGGGATTGCTGAGATTTCGCAGGAGCAATCCGACGCTCAGTTTCTTGAAGAAGAGGCCATTATTGCGATTAACGCCTTTATCGGTGAGCAACAGCGCCTTCAGGAAGAGCAATTAAAGCCTAAGCCTTATCCCAAAGCAAACGATGTGGATAAACCGGTGCCACAGGTTGAAGACAAACCAGTTAAACCCGTTCCTAAAAAGATGATAACCGTAGATGCCAGCTCCATTCTACAGAAAGTAAGTTCGATTGGAATTATCGAATCAGAGCAGGATGTTGATGATTACCTCAATGCACTGAAGTCGGAATTAGTGTCGTTGATTAAATCGAATAACAAAATTCGAATCCGTTAAAACAAGGATGGTAAATGGGATTCTGGGCTAATTTATTTAAGAGCAAGCAACAGCGCGAAGAAGAGCGTTTGTTGGCACTTAAGGCAGCCGCTGAGAAGAATAGGGCGCGGATGCTTTTGCAGCTCGCCGCTGAAAAGCAGCGACTCCAGGCTAAAAATACAATAGAGCTTCAGCGTAAGAAAAATAATGTGCCTGTTATGGCTGCGCATGCACGACTAACAGGTACATTAAGAAAGTTCAGGCTAAAGCGAAACCAGTTGAAAACTAGCTGGGATGTGGCGTACGAGAATTTTTCCTGGTGGAACAAATTGAAATACAGCGGCAGCTTAGATTTGTCTAAATTAGATGCGCAGATACTAACGCTTAGACAAGCTGTAAGAGACTTTGAAAATACCTACAATAGTGATATTGAAAAAGTCGAAAAACATTTCCAGCACCTGCAAGAAATAAGCGTCGAAAGACTAAATAATACTTACGCGACGCTCGAGAACTTCATCCATAACGACAAGATGAATAATGTTTCATCTACTACTTTAGCCGCCGCATGGGTCGCAGGGCTATCTGTTCCTGTTTCAATCGCAGGTGATCTATATGCGTCTAATGCAGTGTTTGATGCACTACGTTCGGTAAATGGTAATTTCAGCGAGCTATCTAACAGCGAAATCTGGTGGGAAACATTATGGATGTCATCCGAGAGTTTAACCGGCTTAGTGAGCCTGACTAAGGGAGCTTACTTTGAGCAGTTAGTCGCGTCCGATACTGGCGGCGAGCTATTTCCTGATTTTAATCATCCAGATACTGATATCACTATTAACGGCATCGAATATCAGCTTAAAGCCACCGATAGCGCGGCTTATATCAATACGGTTGATGAAGATATCACCGTTATTGCTACTTCAGAAGTCGCTGATCTGGATGGGGTAATCGATAGCGGTTATTCCAATGAAGAACTCACCAATACTGTGGAAATTGCGATAAATGGTAATGCCATCGATGCGCAGGATACCGCTGTAGATGCAATCTTATCCGGTGTTGGCACATTAGGCATATTTGCCACAATAAAGGGCATTAACCATGCTCAGGCGAAATATGACAAAGGTGTCGAGGCAGAAGAAGCGATTTTTGAAGGATTAGGTGTGGCCGTAGAGGCAACTGCAAAAGGGTTAGTGGATACCGCAGAAATGGCATCAAAAGTAGTAATGTCACGCCCCAGTCGGTTTGTGGGCAGAGCATTAGTCAAAGGATTAGTGAAACTCGATGAAAAGCTATTCGCCGAGTCTAACAAGGAACGTAGTAAATGAGAGAGCACGCACTTCAATATCTCAGGCAAATGACCAATAACCCCCGTGCTGATTTTCATTATGATCAGTGGGAATCAATCAATGAATTAGTCACTAATCAGAGTCAGATTCTAGTGGTACAACGCACCGGCTGGGGGAAAAGTGCGGTGTACTTTATTGCGACTAAAATTCGACGTTCACAGAACTTTGGTCCCACATTAATCGTTTCCCCGCTGCTCTCTCTTATTCGTAACCAAATCGACTCAGCGGCCAAGTTAGGCCTTCGTGTTGTTTCTTATAATTCGTCAATGCAGCGCGATGAAAAGCAACAAGCCGAGCGAGCCATTCTCGCCCGGCAAGTTGATGCAATAATCATTTCCCCGGAGCAGTTAGGCCAAACGGTATTTGGTGAGACCATTTTGCCATCCATAAGTGGCAGCATTGGATTGTTTGTGGTTGACGAAGCCCATTGTATATCTGATTGGGGGCATGATTTTCGACCGGATTACAGCCGTATTGTGCGGGTATTACAAAACTTGCCCGGTAACGTACCTGTGCTGGCAACCACGGCAACGGCCAATAACCGGGTCGTTAACGATGTACAAAATCAGTTAGGTGACAGGTTACGTATTATTCGAGGGCCCCTTACTCGCCATTCTCTTTCTTTGCAGAATATAGGCTTATCCCGAAAGTCAGAACGGCTGGCATGGTTAGCCCAGCATGTAAAAGCCATAAGCGGTACGGGCATTGTTTACGCTAAAACAACGCGAGACAGTGAAATTGTAGCTGGATTTTTGCAGCAGCAAGGCATTAATGCCCGTGCGTATCACAGCAAATTAGCAGAACAGGAAAAACAGCAGCTTGAAGCGGCATTAATCAATGACCAGGTAAAAGCGCTGGTGGCGACATCAGCACTGGGAATGGGATTCGATAAACACAATATTAGTTTCGTTATTCACTATCAGTCACCGGGGAATGTTGTTGAGTACTACCAGCAGGTGGGCCGTGCAGGGCGTGGTATCGATAACGCAATTGGTGTAATGATGATGGGCGAGGAAGATGCTCGTATTCAGCAATTCTTTATCGATAATGCATTCCCTAAAGAGAAGCAAATTAATGCTTTACTCGATGCAATAGAGCGGATGGACGGTGCAAAACTCACCGAGTTGGAACCCGAAATTAACTTCTCAAAGAGTACAGCCGAGAGTATTCTCAAGTTTTTGAGTATCGAAAACCCTTCGCCAATATTAAAAGATGGCCCCGTATATCGGCGTACTCAGTTTGACTATCGGTTACCTGTAGAAAAAATAGAGCGCCTTAATGCAGTAAAAGAGGCCGAATGGCAGCAGCTCGAAACCTATCATTCCTATGATGGCTGTTTAATGGCGTTTCTGGCAGCGGAACTGGACGACCCTCAGGTAAAGCCTTGTGGTCGATGCGCTAATTGCTCCCCGGAACATAAATTGCCTGCGCACGTTGACGCAGAACTGGTAAGGCAGGCTAATCATTATTTGCGTCACCGTTATGTAAAAATAGAGCCCAGGGTCAACTTCGCGAGCTCGAGCGATAATGCCAAAATCGCGTTTGCAAACTATCAGTTTCGATACCGTAACCCCAACCTCGAGATCGAACAAGGCCTGGCACTATCTACCTGGAAAGACGGCGGCTGGGGCGATATGGTGGCAGACGGCAAAGCCAGAGGCGAGTTCAGTTTAAACTTAATAGAGCCTATGGTTGCCATGATAAACAGTATGCATTACGACGAGCGGCCGAGCTGGTTAACATACATACCATCACCACGGCACCCTAATCTGGTGCGTAACTTTGCCTATGCGTTAGCAAAAGCATTGGGCGTAGAATGCAAAGACAGCTTGTACATTGCCGAAGTGCGTGAGCCTCAGAAGACAATGGAAAACAGTTTCTTCCAGAGTAAAAACCTGGACGGTGCTTTTGGTATCGACCCCAATAATGGTTATGCTGCGCCCGTATGGTTACTGGATGATGCCGTGGATTCAAGATGGACCTTTACCGTGGCTGGCGCTTTGCTACGGCGGCAAGGCGTTTCTAAAGTCATACCGGTGGCACTAACCAGTACGGCCAAAGGCCAGAGTTAAAAGAATAAAGAAGAACCCCATGATAAGTGAAAATACCAAAGCGGTTTTACTACTCACCACTTACTTTAACAGTAAGGAAGTCTCGCAGTACAAACCGCTTACCGAAAATGGCTATGGCTATTTTGCCTGCTGGTTAAGCCAGAACGGTTTTAAACCTCTGGATCTCCTGAATGCCGAGCAATTCGACAGGGTATTTGACCTCTGGGATAACCCGCTAAGCCATACCAAACCCAAAAAGATAGTCGGATTTTTACGGCTGGAACAAACAATTTCAGACATTACTTACGAACGCCTGCATGCGTTACTTAACCGTGGAGCCAGCCTGAGTATTGCGTTAGATAAATGGGCCAGTGCCGGTATCTGGATCATGGACCGCCAGCATCCCCATTATCCCAAAGCCATTCGAGCCCAGCTAAAACATAAATGCCCCGCGATCTTTTTTGGCGTGGGAAACATGGAACTGCTAAATAAACCTGCGGTAGGCTTTGTTGGCTCACGGGATTGCACCGATGAAGATACCACTGCTACACAAGCCTATGTGCATGCCATTAACGACCTTGGTTATCAGGTTGTCTCAGGTGCTGCAAAAGGTATAGATTCTGAATCAATGCTTGCCTCGTTAAATAACGGCCATACCGCAGTGGGCATTGTTGCCGATAGCCTGTTTCGAGCCAGTGGCAGCGGGCAGTGGCGACAAGCCTTACGTAATCAACAATTGGCCTTAATCACACCGTTTTATCCCGAGGCTGGCTTTTCGGCTAACAACGCGATGGCGCGAAATAAATACATTTACCTGCTTTCGCAAGCTACGGTAGTGGTTTGTTCAGGTGAAAAAGGTGGTACCTGGTCTGGCGCAATAGAAAACATTAAAAATGGCTGGGTTCCTTTACTGGTATCAGAACACGCCGATATGTTGCAAGCGGGCAATAAGGCCCTGTTGAGTGGCAAAGGCGTTAATAAACCGCTGATTACGCCAATGTCAGTAACGGTCGCAACAATTAACAGTGCTCTTAACACCGAGCACGCTGAGCAGGCAGCGCCTCAAACCGAAGCTCCTGAAGAAAAGCCCACCCATCAGCTGCAAGAGCCGGCTAAAGGGTTACTGAGCACACCAAAACAAAACGAGCCGGTATCCAATACTCAGGGCGATTTTTTCGGGAGTGAGGTAGACGATGTACAGGGTCTGGACTTTCAGCAAAAAAGCGAACCCAAACCGGAAACAACAGAGACTCAAAAAGAGCTCAAAGAAACACCCAAAGAAGAAAGTAACCCTGAATTACAAAACACGCCGGACACAAAGCCATTATCAACGGATATCAGTTTAAGCGCTGGTGACAACCACCAAGCCGGTTTCGATGTATGCGAAGCCTTAGCAGGAATGCCTGTGCTAACGGTTTTCTATAAACAACTCGCGGAGCTAATTAAACAAGATCCAACCAAACAGGTGAGCGAAGAAGCAATCGGTCAGCACTTCCCCGAATTTGAATTAATCAGTAAAACCGCACTCGCCAAATGGCTGAAGCAGTTGCAGGAGCTCGGTTTAATAGTGCGTCCGAATGCTAAAAAGAAAGTTTACGCGCTACCGGCAGCAAAATAACGTCAGGGAACAGATAAAAGAGAGCCGCAGTAATGAATACAAAAAATTTAAAATCCTACGCCCCAAAAGCCCGTCGGCAGTTTATTGATGCAGTAACAAAGCGTGCAGCTTACTTTGGCATATACGAAGACGACATCTTGCCCGTAACATTTGATGGCAGCATTGCTCTTATCGACGGTAAGCCGTTCCCTAAAAAAATAGGCAAGCAACGTCAGTTACTGGAAAAGAAAATATCCGAAACTGGGTTTGCCCAGTTTGTGAGTGAAATTGCCTATACCTGGTTTAACCGCCTGGCGGCAATTCGCTATATGGAGTTACACGATTATTTAGATCATGGCTTTAGGGTATTAAGCCATCCAACTAATGCTGATGGATTGCCAGAAGTTCTCGATCATGCTGCTGATGTGGCGGGCAACCTCAATCTTGATAAAGCCCACATTATCGAATTGCAGTTAGCCGGTGACAAGCAGGAAGAGCTTTATCGAGAGTTACTACTTGGCCAGTGTCATTACTTACATAGCATTATGCCGTTTTTATTTGAGGCGCTGGATGACGCTACCGAGCTGTTACTGCCAGACAACCTCACAAAAACCGATTCTATCCTAAAAGGCTTAATCAGCGATATTCCGGAGGAAGACTGGCAACAAATCGAAGTGATTGGCTGGTTATATCAGTTTTACATTTCAGAGCATAAAGATGCCGTCATCGGCAAGGTGGTTAAATCAGAAGATATCCCGGCAGCCACCCAGCTTTTTACGCCTAACTGGATAGTAAAATATCTGGTGCAAAACAGTATCGGTCGCCAGTGGTTGGCTACCTATCCTGAGTCCTCCATCAAGGAAAAGATGGAGTATTACATTGAGCCTGCCGAACAAACCGATGAGGTAAAGGCGCAATTAGCCGAAATAACCCCGAGTAGCATCGATCCGGAATCAATTAAAGCACTCGACCCAGCCTGTGGCTCAGGCCATATCCTCGTTGAAATTTATGAACTGCTCCGTGAAATCTACTTAGAACGTGGCTATCGTCTGCGTGAAATTCCAGAGCTAATCCTCACCAAAAACATCTACGGGTTAGATATTGACGACCGTGCGGCGCAGCTAGCTGGTTTCGCGCTACTAATGAAAGCCCGTGAAGACGACCGACGTATCTTTCAGCGCGTGCAGGATGGTAGCGTTAAGCTTAACGTTTATGCATTGCAGTCCACTGAAGGCTGGGATAGCGCATCGCTTTGGCAAGCGCTTAACCTTGACGGCAAAGCCAAACAAGGCAGTAGTGGTGACTTATTTGCTGAAAATGCGGATTTTCAGCAACCAATAGGTGAATACGCTGAATACTTCGATTTGCTTAAATACCTGATTGTGTCATTTGAACAGGCGAAAACACTGGGATCATTGATTCAAATTGACCATCAATATCTGCCAACGCTAGAACAACTTAAATCCAAGCTACTGGATAAACTAAACGATACAGATCCCGCTGCTATTGCTGGCGCGGAGCAATTGTTGCCAGTGGTGGAACAGGCTATTGTATTGGCTATGTTCGGATTAACTGTTGTTGAATCGAAAAGAGCCTGT
>CEUP01001360.1_pt1 | contig 12359 bp, 11 predicted proteins | sample 531371 | NCBI WGS metagenome assembly CEUP01 (sample SAMEA2622738, study PRJEB7988) | marine metagenome | biome: marine biome (ENVO:00000447); feature: marine epipelagic mixed layer (ENVO:xxxxxxxxx); material: "saline water (ENVO:00002010), including plankton (ENVO:xxxxxxxx)" | depth 150 m
CTGATGGCGTCAATGCGCCTAAACATCCCTGTAATCTTTGTTTCTGGTGGTCCGATGGAAGCGGGTAAAACCAAGCTTTCTGACCAAATCATAAAACTCGATCTTGTAGATGCCATGATCCAAGGCGCAGATCCGAAAGTCTCCGACGAACAGAGTGAGCAGATCGAGCGCAGTGCTTGTCCTACTTGTGGTTCATGTTCAGGTATGTTCACGGCAAACTCGATGAACTGTCTAACTGAAGCACTAGGCCTTTCTCAGCCAGGTAATGGCTCAATGCTAGCAACGCACGCAGACCGTGAGCAGCTGTTCATCAACGCAGGTAAACGCATTGTTGAACTAACTAAACGTTACTACGAGCAAGACGACGAATCTGCATTGCCACGCAACATCGCAACATTTGATGCGTTTGAAAATGCCATGGCACTAGATATCGCGATGGGTGGCTCTACCAACACTATCCTTCACCTACTTGCAGCAGCGCAAGAAGGAGAAGTTGACTTCGATATGGAAGATATCGATCGCCTATCTCGCCAGGTTCCTCACTTATGTAAAGTGGCACCATCAACCCAGAAATATCACATGGAAGACGTACATCGCGCAGGTGGTGTGATGGCGATTCTTGGTGAACTCGACCGCGCAGGCCTGCTTCATAATGAAGCTCGTACGGTACTTGGTCTTTCAATGAAAGAACAGCTCGCGAAATACGACATCATCCAAACTGAAGACGAAGATGTATTAAAGTTCTTCCGCGCAGGCCCTGCTGGTATTCGTACGACTAAAGCATTCTCTCAAGATTGTCGTTGGGACCGCCTTGATGATGACCGTGCTGAAGGTTGTATCCGTACCAAAGAAAATGCCTTTAGCCAAGAAGGCGGCCTAGCAGTACTTTCAGGCAACATTGCGCTTGATGGCTGTATCGTTAAGACAGCAGGCGTTGATGAAAGCATCCATAAGTTCACTGGCCCTGCGGTAGTATTTGAAAGCCAAGAAGATGCGGTTGAAGGCATCTTAGGTGGCAAAGTCAAAGCCGGCGATGTAGTCGTTATTCGTTACGAAGGTCCTAAAGGTGGTCCGGGCATGCAAGAAATGCTTTACCCAACCACTTACCTAAAATCGATGGGGCTTGGTAAAGAGTGTGCACTACTGACTGATGGCCGTTTCTCGGGCGGTACTTCTGGCCTTTCCATTGGCCATGCCTCTCCAGAAGCAGCAAATGGCGGTGCGATCGGCTTGGTGAAAGAGGGTGATATGATCGCCATCGATATTCCTAACCGTTCAATCTCTCTAGAAGTATCTGAACAAGAGCTTGCAGAGCGCCGTGCAAAACAAGACGAGCTAGGTTGGAAGCCTGTTGACCGTCAACGTGACGTTTCATTTGCACTTAAAGCGTACGCAAGTATGGCGACCAGTGCTGACAAAGGCGCTGTACGAGATAAATCTAAGCTAGAGGACTAGCTTATGACTCTGACGAACCAAACTGGCGCAGACTATCTGCGCCAGATATTAAGAGCTCCAGTCTACGAAGTGGCAACGGTAACGCCACTTCAAGAGATGCCTCGCTTGGCAGCTCGCATTGGCAACAATGTACAAATCAAACGTGAAGACCGCCAACCGGTGCACTCGTTCAAGCTGCGCGGTGCTTACAACATGGTGGCGAGCCTCACGGATGAGCAAAAAGCAGCAGGCGTAATTGCGGCATCAGCAGGTAATCACGCTCAAGGTATGGCGCTGTCTGGCACCAAGCTAGGTATTAAGACCACTATTGTGATGCCAAAAACCACCCCAGACATCAAAGTCGAAGCGGTTCGGGGGTTTGGCGGTAACGTGGTTTTACACGGCAGCAATTTTGATGAAGCCAAAGCTGAAGCAGAGCGCTTGTCTGCTGAGCATGGTTACACCTTTGTGCCACCATTCGATCATCCACTTGTGATTGCAGGTCAAGGTACGATCGGCATGGAAATGCTGCAGCAAAATGGTCACCTCGATTATATCTTCGTGCCTGTCGGTGGCGGAGGTCTTGCTGCAGGTGTTGCGGTACTGGTGAAACAGCTGATGCCTGAAATCAAAGTGATTGCGGTTGAGCCTGAAGATTCTGCTTGTCTAAAAGCAGCACTAGATGCGGGTGAGCCAGTCGTACTCGACCAGGTTAGCATGTTTGCCGACGGTGTTGCCGTTAAGCGCATTGGTGAAGAGACCTTCCGTTTGTGTGAAAAATACATTGATGGTCATATCTCTGTTTCCAGTGATGAAATCTGCGCCGCAGTTAAAGATATCTTTGAAGATACTCGTGCGATTGCTGAACCTTCTGGTGCGTTAGCTTTGGCGGGATTGAAGAAGTTCGCCGAGCAAAACCAACTTAAAGATAAGCAGTTAGGTACAGTACTTTCTGGTGCCAACACCAACTTCCACGGTTTACGCTATGTTTCAGAACGCTGTGAGCTAGGTGAAAAACGTGAAGGCTTACTGGCAGTAACCATTCCTGAACGCCAAGGCGCCTTCTTTGAGTTCTGTAATCTCATTGGCGGCCGAGCCGTCACTGAGTTTAACTACCGTTATAACGATGACGCGTTAGCTAATATCTTTGTCGGTGTTCGCCTGCAAGGCGGTCAAGAAGAGCTGGATAACATCATTCATGATCTGCGTGAAGGTGGCTACCCAGTGGTAGACCTTTCGGACGACGAAATGGCGAAACTGCACGTTCGTTACATGATCGGTGGTAAACCGTCTAAGCCTCTAAAAGAGCGTTTGTACAGTTTTGAGTTCCCTGAATACCCTGGAGCTCTGCTGAAGTTCTTAAGCACGCTGGGAACGCACTGGAATATCAGCCTATTTAACTACCGGAACCACGGTGCAGACTATGGCCGTGTCCTGTGTGGTTTTGAGCTTGATGAGTCTGATCTCTCTCAGTTCTCTTCTCACTTACGTGAGCTGGGCTATCAATGTAAGGATGAAACCGACAACCCGTCGTACAAATTCTTCCTCTCTTAAAGCAAAGCCAGTCATCAGACTGGCTTTATTCATTTTGGCCACATGCATCAAGTTAAAATGCGTGATGCGCATACATATAATGCTAAAGTTTCATTTTAGTCATATCCATTTTAGGTCTACACTCAGATCCAGTTTTTAAATTGCTGCTCTATTTGTGGAGATCACTATGTTTAACGCACTGATTCTAAACCAAGAAGAAAAACGTACTATCGCAACCATCGAACAGATTGATGAAACGCAACTGCCAGAAGGCGAAGTACTGATCGATGTTGATTACTCATCACTAAACTACAAAGACGGTTTAGCAATCACAGGTAAAGGGAAAATCATCCGTAACTTCCCTATGGTACCGGGTATCGACCTAGCAGGTACTGTAGTGAGCTCAGTAGATGACCGTTACCAAGCAGGCGACAAAGTTGTGCTTACTGGCTGGGGTGTGGGTGAGAACCACTGGGGCGGCATGGCACAGCGTGCACGTCTAAAAGCAGATTGGCTAGTGCCACTACCGAAAGGCATCGACAGCAAAAAAGCAATGATGGTCGGTACTGCGGGCTTCACTGCAATGCTGTGTGTTCAAGCAATCATTGATGGTGGTGTGAAACCAGAAGACGGCGAAATCCTAGTCACTGGCGCAAGTGGTGGCGTTGGCTCAGTAGCGGTGACGCTTCTTTCAACGCTAGGCTACAAAGTGGTAGCTGTTACAGGTCGTATTGAAGAAAATGGTCCACTACTTGAAAAGCTTGGTGCGAGCCGCATCATTGAGCGTGGCGAGTTTGAAGAGCCAGCGCGCCCACTAGAAAAACAAGTTTGGGCAGGTGCGGTTGATACTGTTGGCAACAAAGTGCTCGCGAAAGTTCTCGCTCAAATGGATTACAACAGCGTAGTTGCAGCATGTGGTCTGGCTGGTGGCTTTGACCTACCAACAACAGTAATGCCATTCATCCTACGTAACGTACGCCTACAGGGTGTGGATTCCGTCATGTGTCCAACAGATAAGCGAATCGCTGCATGGGAAAAACTGGTTGAGCTACTACCAGAAGCCTACTTCGAGCAAGCATGTACCGAAGTTGAATTAGCCGAAGCACCAAAATACGCAGAAGATATAACTAACGGCCAAGTAACGGGGCGCGTTGTGATTAAGCTGTAATAAACGCTACACAGAAAAAGAGCCAGCACCTGTAATGCTGGCTCTTTTACATTTAGCCTGTTTAGTCCAATCCAATATCGTCAATGCGTTTAGCAATCAAGCGACTGCACTCTTCCTTTACAATTCCTCGCAGCCACTCCTGAGCCGGAGAATGTTCACAACGCGGATGCCAAATCATTGAGTAATCAAACGGGGTGAACTGGAACGGCAATGGTTTAATCGCCAGGTCATAACGTTCTGCCACTAAGTACGCTAAGTCAGCAGGTACGGTAATAATGATAGGCATGGTATCGACAATCGCTAATGCCGCTTCCAAATGATAAGCACGCAGCACCATCTTACGTTTTGGTTGATCGATAAGAGCTCCCTCAATCAACGCCTTAACTCCATCGCTAATCGCTATCATCGCATGCGGATAAGTCAGGTAATCGGCCAAACTCATCTCTTCGCTGGCTAATGGATGCTGCTTAGAGAGCAAACAAAGCACCCCTACTCGGCCTAAGATCTCGCTACGTAGAGGCTCAACAGGACCAATCGGGCGACAAATGGCTAAATCGGCATTTTCGTAAGTAAGCTGATCTGCCAAGCGGTCATGCTGCAAGGGTAAAAAGTTAAACGAGACGTTCGGCGCTTCTTGATAAATACGCGGCAGCGCAAACGGCAAAATGGTTTGCATCGCGTAATCGGTCGTGGCTATGGTAAACGTCTGATCGCAACTTTTCGGGTCGAACTCCAATGGGGAAAGCAATTGTCGTAAAGATTCTAAAGGCTCACCCAAAGACCGATCAATTTCCAGAGCTTTCTCCGTCGGTATTAAATGCTGTCCTTGGCGAGTAAATAAAGGGTCTCCTAACAAGTCACGCAGCCGACCAAGTACTCGGCTCATTGCCGATTGACTTAGATTTAAACGGTTTGCCGCTTTGCTTACACTGCACTCTTCGATTAAAACACGCAGTGCCACCAGCAAATTCAGATCACGGCGATAGATGTCTTCTAGTTCCACGTTCTGCCAAGGTAGTTAGAGTTGGATGCAACATTGTACCTTTTTCAGGCAAAAAAAATCCCGCTTTTCAGCGGGGAAGCCCAAGAAAACTGGGGATAGTGTCGGAATGTAGTTGAATGTAGTGACAAGCGCGGACAGCAGTTGGAAGTCTACTGGCCGTTCTCCTGCTCTTCAGATGCGCTCGGCCAGCGATGCATCTCGAGCCAAATCCCTACAACCGTCGCTCCCATACCAAGCAATGGCATAAAAGATGACGATTCAGATGGTGAACGTAAAACAAGAGCGCAAAAAGAAATAAAACACAGCACTGAATAGATAGTTAGCCGATCTAAAGCTGTCATAAGATTCGCTCCCCGTTTTAAATGTTACCAACTTGTTAACTAAGTTAAAACAAAATGATCACTTTGCCAAGGGGTTATTGAATATTTTTTCTCCAGCAGTATCATCTAGGCCCAATTGAGGTAAATATAGATATGACCATGACATTCAATCCAGAGCAGGCAGATAAAACACTAGAGGCAGAAGGATTACGTTGCCCAGAGCCAGTAATGATGGTCAGGAAGACAATTAGAACCATGCAAGATGGTGAAGTTTTGTTGGTAAAAGCAGACGACCCTTCAACCACTCGAGATATCCCTAGCTTCTGTCGTTTTATGGATCATCAGTTAATTGGTTCACAAACAGAGGCGTTACCCTACCTGTATCTCATCAAAAAAGGGCTTAGCTAAGCTAACTGCGAGATCGCACTTCATCAACTCACCACACAATTAGTCAGTTTTTAATTTTTCCTCCCTTCTAAGCTAGCAGTATTAAGGGAGGAAACTTTATGCAACGTAATCATTCCATTGATGCGATTCGCGGCACTTTACTGCTGATCATGTCTGTTAACCACTTTATATGGATTACCGTGGGTTGGGCAGATATTCAATACTTTACTCTTCAACCGCTCGGACAAGTCGGTGCAGCGGAAGGCTTTATTCTCATTTCAGGCCTAATGGTTGGGCTAATATACTCGGCTTATGATCGCCAAGTGACCCGCCAAAAACTTTTCCGCAGAGCTAAGCAACTCTATTTCTATCACATGGCTGCTATTGTCGGCTTACTGATCATAGCGTCGCTACAAATCTCACTAGAGCCTTCAATTCAGGCCTTTTACGACACGACATTCCCTGGTCTAACGGAGAACAAACTGCTTGCGGTCGCGGCAAGTGCCACTTTGATTCACAAGCCAGCGTATTTCGATATTTTACCGATGTACATTGTTTTCCTGCTACTTGCTCCGCTCGTCCTAACCCAATTGCAAAGCGGTCGTACGACCCAAGTGCTACTGGTCAGTACTTTGCTTTGGCTGTCGAGTCGAGCGATTAACCTGTCTGAGTGGCTCACTCCGCTTTTCCCTGATAGTGAACTCAATACTGGCTACTTCAGTTTACTGGCTTGGCAATTGATATTTGTTATAGGCATCACCTTGGGATACTACGCTAAGCACCAGACGATAAACTGGTTTAAGTATCGCTCTGTCACGGCTGCAGTAGCTGTCATCACAACGATCATTTTCTTCCTCAATCGCAACGTATTGGCCGAGTATGGGATCCACAATGGAACACTGTACGAACTCGCAGATAAGCCGCTCATCGGCTGGTTAAGAGCCTTTAACTTGATGCTATTGGTCTACTTATTTTCTTGGCTATTACACTGCAAACCCAATGCGCTCGCGTTTAAGCCACTGGCGCTTCTTGGCCGCTATTCCCTACACGTTTTTACTTGGCATTACGTGGTGATTTTTGCTTTAGCACCATTTGCATTAGGTCACTTTAACTTCCAGCCAAATTTCAACCTCTGCTTAGTTGCTGTCGCATTGTTGCTCTTTATTCCGCCACTCATTAAACAGCGACAACAACAGCTCAATCCATTAAATCTGACAAGGAGTTCCTAATGAAAAGAAAACTGATTGCCCTAATGGTGACCTCTATAGCATTAATCGGGTGTAACGAGAGCGAAGACGTCACCATAGACGCGAGTAAAAAGCATGATCTGAAAGTGACTGTCACAGGTATCACCGAAGAGGGCGGAAATCTCTATATTGGAGTGCGAGATAAACACAGTAATGTGGTCGCGGAACATATGGCGCAGGCAGTTGCAGCATCGTCATCAATCCTGCTTAAGCAAATCCCTGCTGGAGAGTATGACATTTTTACTTTTCAAGATATTGACGGGAATAATGAGCTGACCATGGCCGGTATGATGCCAAAAGAGCCGCTTGGCTACTCTGGCAATAACATTCTGACAGGTCCACCCCAGTTCTCTTCGACCAGTTTTAAACTGACTCAAAATAGCGAACAAACCGTCACGTTGTTTGATTATCGCTAACGCTTAGAAACCGGGATAAGCAGTTCAATATGCCACTCTTGTCCCGGCAGTTCTTCTGCGCGGGTTAGCCACTCAAACCCTTGACGCAATACATACCCCACCTCGTGTAAGTGAGAGAAGTAAAGGCTATCTAGGTCTTCGCCAATTTTCGCCAAGTTTCCCTGCAAAACACACTTTAAGATCATGCCCGACGCCACAAAGGTTGTACCACCACCTTCTAGGGTAATCCGGCTCACGCGATAATCGTGGCTAGGAGTGTAATCCGAGCTCATCGGTCGCCCAATCAGCAACTTTTCAGAACCTGAGTTTAGCTTAGGTAATGATGTTCTAAAGTGGTTTAACACAAACGCCAAACGTTGGCTTTTCTCCACACAAGTCTGCGGGATATCCAACCCTTCAAGGCGACCAGAAAAAGATTGCTCATCCATTCGAGTAAGCAACTGAATCGACGAGGGCAGCATTACTGGACCTGCAAAGCTTCTGAGTTCGACCCAAAACACTAGCTCTCCTTCGCTATCCATTTGCCAAATGTAGGGTAAACGCTTAAGAGTCAGTTTACGTGGGATACAAAAGACTTGGTTGAGGTAGACAAATAGGGCCTTTAGAGGTGGGTTGTGGGACAATTGAAAACGCCACATTTTACGCTGTGGCAGATCGATCCGAGCCATAGGGAGTGGTGAGCCTTGCCTTTCCCCATTGCACACCGCCAGCATCTGAAATTGACCGGATCTTACCGAACAATTATTACGGTATTCCAACGTATAATAGTCCCGTTTCTCATGTCGCCAGTCCGCGGTCGCCTCAACAAACGCTTGCCACATCTGCTCAACTTTATCGCCAGTCTCTTTTTCATCAAAAAAAACCGAAGCAAAGTCACTGGTCACGCCATAAAAGGTGTCTGCAGGGAAAATCACTTCCTCAGGTGGACAAGATTGCATTCGCTGAAAAAACGTTAAGTAGCTAATATCAATTGGCGGCACACCGAAGTACTTGGCCAAGGTTGGGTTGCGTTTAAAATGCTTTGGAGATATGAGGAAGTTTTGTCTAACAGCGCGATACAAGGCTTCTTGCGATTCAAACCCGTAGTCGAGCGCAATATCGAGCACGTTTCGCTCTGAGCACGCCAGCGCCTTCATCGCTAACGTCAGCAAACGCAAGCGGTAGTAACGCCCCAGAGGAATCCCCGTATAGCGTTTAAATTCATGCTGAAGGTGCCATCGACTGACGTTTAAAGTGTCAGCAAGTGCGTTGATCTCAAGCTTGCGCGGTAAGCGAGTTTCAACGGTTTCGACAATACGTAAAATAAAACAAAACTGGCGCATGACACTAGTTGTAACAGCCCCTTCGAGCTGAGCAATACTAGTGCCGACAGTTTACGTTCCACTTCAAAAATTGGATAAAAAAAGCAGCCCGACGGCTGCTTTCAATTATTCATCATATTCTAAGGTGCGGACTTCCGATTGGAGCTTGTCGAGCTGTTTTCTCATCGCTCTCATCTCTTCATGCATAGGGATAATGTGTGCAACGCGAATCCACGCCTCTACTGTCAACCCAGTTAAAATAAATGTCCCGGCGACAATGGGTAACCACATGTCGGTGAGCACCATTGCTAGTAAGCATAAGGCGAGACCAAAGGTGAACAAATAACTCTGACTTTTTGGGGTCATCCCCATGTAACGTGTAAGCATAAACTTGCCCTCTCGCTATCATCCACAAGATTAAATTAGCATGACAGCTGTGACACTAATATGTCAGCGATCACGACTTCTACCAAATCTACTCAATGCGTCACGAAACTTGCTTTCCCATTGAAAAATAAAGGCCCTAATCGAAATCAGGGCCTTGAAGATTGGCGTGCTCTTGCCGCTAGCTACGAGGCTTTAGATCAAGCACATGCAGTAAGCGCTCAGGCGTGCCTTCCCAAATCATCGGGCGCCCTTTCGGGTTATCCGCATTCCACCAGCCAGTAAAGCGGGTCGTATTGTATTGGTAGAAATTCGGCCCAGACAACACAGGAACCGTGACCTGATTTTCAGCAATGGTCTTTTGAATTGAGTGAGCGATGGCTCTCTGCTCTTTAATGTCAGCCGTCTTATAGAAACTATCCAACAAGTTATCTAACTTATCACTCTTCCAGTGGTGCATCGCAAATCGAGGCATTCCTTCAGATGCTTGCAAGCGTGAGTGGTAACCACTGTCCCAATATTTGTGCGGGGTAGGTCCATGGAAGTAGTTGGTATACGCAATGTCGTAGTCTGCCCCTAACATACTCTTGTTGTAGATTGAAAAATCAGGCGTACGTGCTTTGACCTTAATCCCAACACTGACGAGCTGCTCTGCGGCAAGCATTACCGTGTTATTGAAATCAGTCCATCCTTGCGGAGACTGAATGCTCAATTCAAATTTTTCACCCGACGGAGACTCAACAAAGCCATCATTGTCGATATCTTTATAACCCGACTTAGCGAGTAACGCTTTGGCCTTCTCAGGCGAGTAAGTCATAAATGGCTTGTACTGGTTATGCACTTTTTCATCTGACCAAGCTTCAAACGCATAGCCCAAACCAGAAGCAAAGTCATTCAAGACCGCATTTCCGTAGTTGGCGATATCAATCAATGTCTGGCGGTCGATCGCCATAGAGAAAGCACGACGGAAATTAATATCGTTCAGCACCGCATGTTTGACTTTATCTTTCGATGCATAGTTAAACATAAATGCTTGGGTCCCTGCGGGTGGGTACCAATAACCATGGTTATTTGACGCTTTCATGTAGGTTTGGTCAATATCAGGAACAAAAGATCCAGCCCAGTCGATGCGCGAGTTCATCAACTCAGCGAGCACTTGGTCGTTGTGATTCATTTGCGGGACGCGTAAACAGTCGACATCTAGGTTCGCTTGATCCCAATAGTGCGCATTACGACACTGAAGAAATAGTGTTGAAGTAAATTGAGGCAGCTCAGTAAATGGTCCTGTACCAACAGGGGTTGGGTTCATGAATGCGGCAGGATCCTCAATGGACTTCCATTGATGTTCAGGGACAACAGGCACTTGAGCGATCTCATAACCGATATTGGTATTCACCTTGTCTAGATTAAAACGCACCTGATATGGCCCCAATTTCTCAACCGACTTAATTTTGCTGTTGATACCACGATCATCGATGTTCGGGTTTTTACGCACAAGGTCAAAGGTAAATAATACATCATCGGCATCGAAGGTTTCACCATCTGACCATTTCACTCCTTCGCGAAGGTCAAAAGTGATACTCAGCAGATCATCACTCATCGCATACCCCGTCGCAAGACGGTACTCAGGAACATTACCTTTTAACTCGTTAAAGATAACCAAAGGCTCAAAAATAAAGTCTCTAGCCGTATGCAAACGAGAAACTGCGTATGGGTTAAAGTTTCGTATCAGATAAGGGTTGTGATTAGGAATGATCGTCAACTTCGACATACTGTCTAAGTTAGAGTCAGCCAAAGAGTGGGTGGAAAACGCCAATGTTGAAGTAATCAGAATAGATAGAAGTTTTGTTTTCATGACAATACCTTACGAGTAGAGATGCATAAAAACTAACCGGACTATCGCCTTGCTTCAATATGGATAAATTTTTATATAAAACAGAAAGTTGCAAAAGTAAAACAAACTCAGACTGTTTAATAATTAAGCAACCACAATATCATCAAGATAGAGTGCGCTTTGCGTGTCATATCATCAATTTGAGTCGTGCTTGAAGGAAACTTACCACACTTTTCAGCGACATCAACAAGACGCCAATCAACGAAAATGCGACCAGATTAAAACTCTACCTGGTCGCCAAACTGAAAAATACCGACGCTTAAGAGAAAACGGCAGCTGCGACAGCCAAAGCAACAAACAGCAATGCAGTCACTTTTCGGATCAAGCCAAGGGGCATCTTATCGGCGGACAATTTGCCAATCAGAACTACCGGAACATTGGCGAGCAGCATACCTATCGTCGTACCTAGAATGACCCAAGTTAAGGCATCGGAGTATTGAGCTCCTAAGATAGAGGTGGCAATCTGAGTTTTATCGCCAATTTCCGCAATGAAAAAAGCAATAAAGCTGGCAACGAACGGGCCACTATTGGAGATCTCTTCATCGTCATCCAGTTTGTCTGGAATCAGAACCCAAGCCGCCATGGCTAAAAAGCTGACAACGACCACCCATTTTAAGACTTCTGGAGAAAGGTAATCCGCAACCACGACCCCGAGCCATGCAGCTAAAGCGTGGTTGGCAATAGTGGCAAAAAAGATCGCTGCAATAATGGGAATGGGTTTACGGTATCGACTCGCCAGTAGCAAGGATAGCAATTGGGTCTTATCGCCAATTTCTGCTAAGGCTACGGTAGTAATTGAAATAGCTAAAACGCTCACGACATGCTCATTGGGGCAGGGATTATAGTTTTTTAACCAAAGACAAACCTCGCGCCCCACCCCGGTTCACGATGTTTATCTAAGGTCTTGCTAAGCTCATGAGCATGAGCCTCGAACGCCATGGTGATTTTGCACCAATTATGTTGACAGACGAACCTGATAAACTTGGCATCTATCAAGTAAGCTACTCCCCAAAGATGGCTGCATTTTAGCCACCTCATCACAACATCTCAAGCTATAAAGTCATCAAAAACTCCCTTTTAGGAAAATTTGGACGAATAAGCCATTAAAAATCCACTAAAGGAGAATTTTGCCTAGGAATTAATCAAGATTAGCTCTACTCCCATGCCAAATATCTGGGTATACTTGATTGTTATTTTTCTCTGTTTTAGACAGACCTTTTACTCAAAGAATTGCGCGAATTACTATGCAAAAATACGATATCAAAACCTTCC
>CEUP01024269.1_pt1 | contig 12316 bp, 7 predicted proteins | sample 531371 | NCBI WGS metagenome assembly CEUP01 (sample SAMEA2622738, study PRJEB7988) | marine metagenome | biome: marine biome (ENVO:00000447); feature: marine epipelagic mixed layer (ENVO:xxxxxxxxx); material: "saline water (ENVO:00002010), including plankton (ENVO:xxxxxxxx)" | depth 150 m
CAAGGTAAAACCCGTGCAGGCAAATACGGTGAAATGCGCTTACCCGCTCGTTGGCGCTTGGTGTTTTTATCTACTGGCGAAGTGACGCTTGAAAGCCACCTTGCCAGTATTGGCAAGCGTGTAAAAGCAGGGCAGCAAGTGCGCGTGATTGATCTCAGTGCCGATGCCGGCGCGCAAATGGGCGTGTTCAACCATAGTCATGGCATGAACGCCGCCGATTTAGCCGACCACCTAAAACAACAAAGTCGCCAACATTACGGTAGCTTGGCCTTGGACTGGTTACGGTATTTAACGCAGCACAGCGCGCAGGTGCGCCCCGTTTTCCAAAATTTACGCCAACGCTTTTTAGCCAGCCTGCCTCCCGAGGCAGACGGCCAAGTGCGTCGAGTTGCCGAAAAATTTGCCTTACTGGCCAGTGCAGGCCTGTTAGCCATTCAAGCCAAAGTACTTGATTGGCCAGCTCAAAGTGTCGAAGCCGCCTGTTTAAGCCAGCTTAGCCAATGGATACTTGCTCGCGGTGGTGTGGCCGCCAATGAAGACCAACAAGCTATTCGTCAGGTACGCAGTTTTATTGAACAGCATGGCGAAAGCCGTTTTACGCCCAAGCAAACCGGTTACAGCAGCCAAGTACGCCAGCGTGCGGGTTGGCTTGATACTACTGGCCCACAAACTCTCTACCTGTTTTACCCAACTGGCTGGCGTGAAGCCACCGAAGGCCTCAGCCCAGATCGCGCCGCCAAAGCACTGATGGCCTCAGGCTACCTAGTCCCCGATGGTAATCGGCCACAGCGCAAAGTCAGCCTGCCCGACAATACCCGCCCACGTATGTACTGCGTGAAAGGCAGCATCTTGGATGACTAAAAAGGCGATTAATCCTGTGTAGGCTTGTCGCCTTGCAGTGCACCGCCAGTCAACATAAATAGCTAGCGATGCTTGAAGTCCAACGCAGACAATACCGCTAGTGTACTGGTTGTGTACCTAAAATTGATGAGGATTAAAGTCAAGGAGCTCCGGCAAGTGCCGAATAAGATTGATTCATGTACTCATTTGTACTATTTTGACACTCACATTAGATAATTGACTCACTTTTCAAAGTGGCCGAGTGAAAATGACTGATACCGTTCTGACTATTAAAGAAGTAGCTGAGTATTTGAAGGTAAATGAGAGAACTGTTTACCGGCTAGCAGCGGCACATAAAATTCCTGCTTTTAAAGTTGGAAATGCTTGGCGCTTTAAACAATCCGATCTTGAAGAATGGATCAGAACGCAAGCAGCTCAAGGAAAAGGGGTGTTGGATGGTAATAACTGATTATCAAGCAAAATACTTTGCGCAGGAATTAACCATTCGCCACGCTGAAAATGGCGTTGATAAATTGTCTCAATCGCTTTTTGATGCCAGTGTTGATCTTAATCCCCACCAAATTCATGCGGCACTTTTTGCTTTGAATAATCCTCTTAGTAAAGGGGTTGTTCTAGCCGATGAAGTGGGCTTAGGTAAAACCATTGAAGCAGGCTTAGTGTTGTCACAGTATTGGGCAGAGCGTAAACGCCGTATATTAATCATCTGCCCAGCATCATTGAGACGCCAGTGGGCGCAGGAGTTGGGCGATAAATTTAACTTACCAACGCAAGTGCTTGATGCAAAAACGTGGCGCAACAGTGTAAAAAATGGTCAAGCTAATCCGCTAGCTAATCATTGTGTTTCGATTATGTCCTATCACTATGCTGCGCGAATGGAAACGCAGCTAATGCTAGAGCCATGGGATATTGTAGTCATCGACGAAGCGCACAAACTACGCAATGCGCATCGTAGCAGCAATAAAATGGGCCAAACGCTACGCCGTGCATTAGACGGCAGTAAAAAGCTATTACTTACTGCCACGCCTTTACAAAATTCACTCATGGAATTGTATGGGCTTTCAACCATTATCGACGATCAAATCTTCGGCAATGAGCGAAGCTTCAAACAACACTTTGTCAATAATGAAAGTGCACTAGGGCATCTAAAGAAACGACTTACCGGGTTTATTCAGCGTACCTTGCGCAAAGATGTACTCGAATACATCCGCTATACCCAACGTCAAACACTCACCGTACCGTTTACACCCTCTAGTGCTGAAATGGCGCTTTACGAAGGTATTAGTGCCTTATTGGAAAAAGACGAGAGCTATGCACTACCAAAGAGCCAGCGTCATTTAACCGGCCTTATACTGAGGAAGCTCTTAGCATCTAGTTCGCACGCAGTGCTCAACACACTCGAAACCATAAAGCGCCGATTGGTTGACTTGAAAGTACAGGCTAAATCGGATCTCGATATTATCAGTGAGCTTGTTGAGAGTGATGATTTAGGAGAAGAGTACAGCGAGTATGTTGAAGAAGCACAAAGCAATACCCTTGAGAGTGATATTGACTTTGAGTTACTCAATGCTGAAATAGCCGAGCTTGAGCATTATATCGAACAGGCTAAATCCATTACCACCGACAGTAAAACCCAAGCCTTGCTAACAGCGCTTAATCAAGGCTTTGCCAAAATGGAGGAGATGGGGGCGCCACGTAAAGTCATTATTTTTACTGAGTCTAAGCGCACGCAAGAATACCTAGCTCGTTTCCTAGAGGCGAATGGCTTTGCTGATAAATTAGTCACCTTTAGTGGCAGCAATAACCATCCAGAAGCAACCAAAGTCTATCAGCAGTGGTTAGCTGAAAACCAAGGTAGCGATAAAGTCAGTGGCTCGCCGCAAATTGACCGCCGTACCGCCCTAATTGATTACTTCCGCCATCATGCTGAAGTTATGATCGCAACCGAAGCGGCTGCAGAAGGAGTTAACTTACAGTTCTGTTCGTTACTGATTAACTATGACTTGCCATGGAACCCACAACGGGTAGAGCAACGTATTGGCCGTTGTCACCGCTATGGACAGCAATTTGATGTTGTGGTGATCAACTTCCTCAATGAAGCCAACAAAGCCGATCAGCGCGTTTTAGAGTTACTGACCGAAAAATTCCATCTGTTCGATGGCGTGTTTGGTGCATCGGACGATGTCCTAGGCAGCATCGAATCTGGTATGGATTTTGAAAAACGCATCCAAAATATATACGAGACTTGTCGGCAACCGGTAGAAATAGAAGCTGCTTTTGATCACCTGCAAAAAGAGCTAGAAGCCGACATTAACCAAAAAATGCGTGAGACCCAGCAGCTCCTGTTGGAAAACTTCGATGAAGATATTCACGACTTACTCAAAATTCAGCTTGATGCCGCACAGCAACGTCTTGATAAAGTAGGGCGCTGGTTCTGGCAACTCAGTACGCATGAGCTTGCTGCTATCGCAGATATCGACCCAGGCAATCATAGTTTTACGCTTAATCAGAACATCAATCAGGCGCCTGCTGGTTGCTACCAACTTGTACGCCGAGGACAGCAAAGCGGCAGTATTGAAACTGGTAAACTAGCCAATGCCCATGTATATCGTATCACCCACCCGCTGGGTGAATGGGTGATCGGCAATGCGCTTCAACGTGAATTACCTATTGCCGGCGTTATTTTTGATTACAGCAACCACCAAACAAAAATCAGTATGCTAGAACCCTTAGTGGGTTTGTCAGGTGTACTAAGCCTACAAAAATTCAGTGTCGAATCATTAGAACGTAGCGAAGACCATTTATTGTTCGCCGCGCAAGACGAACATGGCAACTTGCTACCAAGTGAAGTCGTGCAAAAGCTGATGCAACTCAGTGCCTGTGTGCAAAGTGAAATCAGTGAGCAAGAACTTGTCGCCTTATATCCTGGCTATCAAAATGCGCTGCAGCAAGCGTTACAGCAGTCGAGACTTAGCATCGAAAAGCAAGTTAACGATCGCAATCTCAGCTTCTTCGAACAAGAGGTGAATAAGTTAGACTCATGGGCAGACGATTTAAAAGAAGGGCTTGAACAATCCATAAAAGAGCTTGATAAGCAAATCAAGCAAGTACGTCGCGAAGCCAAAATAGCCCCAACGCTGGAAGAGAAACTTGCCCTGCAAAAACAGCAGCGCCAGTTAGAAAGTCAGCGCAATAAAAGCCGCCGAGAACTGTTTGATAAACAAGATGAAGTGGACGAAAAGCGCGAACAGCTAATTGAAAGCCTAGAAGGAAAACTGAATAAAAAAACCAACCGAGAGACCCTATTTACCATTAGGTGGAGGGTTCAATGATGACAATCAATTTCAACGCCAGTATTGACTTTTTTCAGTTTGGGGCTATGATCACTGCAACAACACCCCTCCCGCTACCCGTAAGATCAGCGCCCTGTGAGGGGTTACTCGTTTCTGGAGCCCGCAAAATTCGATCTTCTGTTGCATGGGAGGTCAAATGAGCCGCACCCCTAAAGTCGCCTTTATCAAGCCCCCTACAGGCTTTAATGAGCAAGTTCGCTTGCTGCAACAACGCGGCCTTGTGATAAGTGATGTCCCCAAAGCTGAATTTTACCTGGCACAGCTGAACTATTATCGTTTTGCGGCCTATTGTTTGCCTTATGAGCAAGATCACGCCAACCATACGTTTATCACAGGCACTCAGTTTGAACAAATCCTAAACCTATATGTGTTCGACCGTGAGCTACGTTTGTTAGTGCTAGATGCCATAGAGCGTTTTGAGGTGTCACTGCGTACGCAAATTGCGTATCAGTTGAGCCAAAAATACCAAACCGCGCACCCTCATTTAAAACCAGAACTCTTTGGTGATTTATTAGAATACGCCAGCAGTCTCGGCAAGCTCACGGGCGAGGTAAAGCGCAGTCGTGAAGAGTTTATCAAACACCTAACGCAAAAATACCAAGAGCCACTTCCGCCTATTTGGGCCTGTGTTGAGCTATTAACCATAGGGCAGCTTTCCCGTTGGTACAGCAATATCAAGCTGCGTGCCGATCGGCAAATTATAAGCAAAAGCTACGGCTTAGATGAAAAAACCCTTACCTCTTTCTGTGAACATTTGTCGCTAGTGCGCAATTTGAGCGCCCACCATTCTAGGCTGTGGAACCGTGACTTTATCAAAACCACGGTACTACCACGCCATGGCGAACCGGCACTGATCCAAAGCTTGCAAAACTTGCCCGATAGCGACCGGCGTTTACGAAAAGTTTATAACACCTTGGTGATGCTGGGTTATCTCATGGATGTGATCAGTGGTGAACACCACTGGAAGCAACGACTCATCCAATTGATTAACCATCACCAAATAGACATTGATCGCATGGGCTTTCCAGCCGACTGGCAAGCGCGGCCAATTTGGCAATAAAAATAAGGACAACTCACTTGGCAGCATTGCAACCACAATTTCTTGCCCCATTAAAAGAACTGCTACAGCAGCGTTTTGTGCAGCATTTACCACCATTGCTTGGGCAAGGTGGACGAGAAGATAAACCCAAAAAGCAAATTGCCAGAGCTTTTAGTGCATTCGTACTTCAGCAAAAATTCGATTTAGACGTAGTCACTGCGGCAAAAGCCGTGGTGGACGATTATGAAGACCATGGTATCGATGCCATCTACTATCACGAAGTTGATCAGACGCTGTACTTAGTACAGTCAAAAATGAAGGAAGATGCGCAATTCCAACTGGGCGAGGCGCAGGCTTTTATTGAGGGTGTAAAGTTACTTTTAAACAAACAATTTCACCGCTTTAATCAAAATGTTCAAAACCTTCAAGCAAATATTGAAACCGCATTAGACGAGTGCGAAAACATTCAACTAATTGTCGCATACACAGGTAATGGCATTACCATACAAGCAAAAAACTACCTACAACCAGCGATCCAAGAGCTGATTGATGAAGGTGAAGAGCAAATCGTACCTGAATATCAAGAGTACACCGCCACCGAAGTTGAACAGGCGCTTCGTAGTGAACATGCCATTGATACGGTAAACGAGCGTGTCGCTGTATATAAATTTCGAGTGCAAGAACAACCACGAAAAGTCGTATTTGGTATCGCCAAGCTAACCGATTTAATTGCCTTGCACACTACTCATGATCGTAAACTCTACGAGAAAAATATTCGCTATTTTATTGGTGCAGGTAGGCGCGGTGTAAATAAGGCCATTAAAAATACCCTTTTACATGAGCCTGAAAATTTTATTTATCTGAACAACGGCATAACCCTTGTAGGAAATACGGTTAAAGTTAAGTCAAATAACCGAAGCGGTGCGAAAAACATCGATGTGAGAGGCCTATCTGTTGTTAACGGTGCCCAAACCGTCGCCAGTGCTGCGCAGTTTATGCGTGAAAACCCAGAGGCCGATATCAGCCAAGCCCAAGTGATGGTAACCATTATCAACACGGGTAACGATGCATTTCACAAACAAGTAACCAAAGCGCGTAACCTGCAAAATCCAGTTGATTTAGCCAACTTTGCAGCGCTAGATGATACCCAAGAACGCTTGCGCCAAGAGATGAAAATGTTTGGTGTGGAATATCTCTACCGCCCACAACAAAGAGCTGCGGCGGGTATTCGCAGCATCACTATCGACACCTTGGCAAAGGCGCTAGCCTGTATGCAGGCCGATCTACGCGTGCCTTATCTGCTAAAGGCAGAGCCTGGCAAGTTTACTAACCAAGAAAGTACCGAATACCAAGCCATTTTTAGTACAAATTTACAGGGTGCCGTCGCCATTAACGCAGTGAACTGTTACTTGGCAATACAAGGCTTATGCACTGCCGCTGAGCGCAGCAATCCAAGCCCCGAAAAACTGGTCTATCGCCATTTTACTTACTGTATAACCACGCTAGTAATGGCGCAGTTTAAAGGCGCTATTACTTCTCCCGAGATTACCAAGCAAGCTGAATTTGAAGGCTTAATCAGCCGCACCTTTGATGAACTGCGACAGCAATTTTTTGATAGTTTTACGACGTTAGCATTGGGCAGTGCGCCACACGCGTATTTTAAGCACTTGGGCGATACCGTACGGTTAATGCAAAAGGTGTGGATCAGCTATTTAAACTTGGCAGAAAGCCCGGCAGTTGTTGCAAAACAAGAACGCCTTCAAGCGAACGACCCACACAACCAGAATTTATTCAGTTACTTAGCCGAGCAAGCGCATCGCCGACAAGGGCAAAACGCCCAAGCTGCCAATCGGCAAGCACAGCCAGCCTAGCCATTGCGGTGGAATAACAGCGCTAAGTAACGAACACAAAATAAGAGCACAGAAATGATGAGCAAAACCAAATTAGAACTGACCTGGATAGGTAAAAACGAGCGCAAAAAGTTAGAGCCGCGCATTTTGTTAGAAGACCCGAGCAAGTCTTATCACGCCAGCCAAAAAGTCACGGACAACGACATTTTTGATAATAAGCTGATTTTCGGCGATAACCTCTTGGCGTTAAAAGCGTTAGAGCAAGAATATGCAGGCAAAGTGAAGTGTGTGTTTATTGACCCGCCCTATAATACGGGTAGTGCCTTTGAGCATTATGACGATGGTGTTGAACATTCACTTTGGTTAACGCTCATGCGTGAGCGCTTGGAAATACTCAGAGAATTACTACAAGAAGATGGTGTTATCTTTATTAGTATTGATGACAATGAATCACATTATTTAAAAGTTATGTGTGATGAACTATTTGGTAGGAACTGTTTTGTAACTAACATAGTTTGGCGAGCTGCTGACTCCTCAAATAATGATGCTAAACAGTTTTCTATTGATCATAACCATATACTTGTTTATTCAAAAAATTCTGGATGGTTGTCTTATGCATTAGAAAGAACTGAAGCTGCAAATGCACATTATAAAAATCCAGATAATGATCCCAAAGGACCTTGGTTCTCAGGCAATGTATCATCACCAAAACCAAGACCAAATTTAACGTATGACGTTACATCACCGTCAGGTGAATTAATTTCACCGCCTAAAAATGGTTGGCGATGGAATAGAGAACGAATGGCTGCAATGATTGAAACTGGTGAAATTTCATTTACAGCAGATGGAAAGAAGCTTTTTAAGAAAACCTATCTTGCAGATCAAAAAGGACTCGCACCCTCATCCCTTTGGGATGAAATCGATGACACAGGCCATAATAGACAGGCTAAATATGAGTTGAAAAAGCTTTTTCCTGATACAAAAACATCTGATCTATTTGCTACACCAAAACCAGAACGCTTGATAAAAAAAATCCTTAATGTAGCCACCAAACCAGGCGATCTTGTTTTAGACTCCTTCGCTGGTTCTGGCACAACAGGTGCTGTCGCCCATAAGATGGGTCGTCGTTGGATTATGGTTGAATTGGGTAGCCATTGCCATGATGTCATAATTCCAAGGTTAAAGCAGGTGCTCGATGGAACAGATCAAGGTGGTATTTCTAAGTCTGTAAACTGGCAAGGTGGCGGTGGCTTCCGCTACTACAAACTTGCGCCGTCTTTAATTGTGAAAGATAAGTTTGGCTTGGAAGTAATTAACAAAGGGTATAACCCAGAAATGCTCGCCGAGGCGGTTTGTAAGCTAGAAGGCTTTACCTATGCGCCATCGGAAGTAGATTGGTGGGATCATGGCTACTCAACCGAGACTGATCATATTTATGTCACCACACAAAGCTTATCGGTAGATAAATTAGAAGCACTGTCAGAAGAAGTGGGCAGTGACCGAACTCTATTGGTGATGTGTGGTGCATTTCGCTGCGAAGCCGGTCGTTTTGCCAATTTAACCCTGAAAAAACTGCCGAAAGCCATTTTGGATAAGTGTCAGTTTGGTCAGGACGATTATTCGTTAAACGTGGCTAATTTAACAGACGATGCGCCTGTCGATGACGATGCAGTGCAAGATTAACGGTTAATAAGGATAATTATAATGACCATGGATTTATCAAGCTTAAAACCCGAGCAATTACGTGCCATTAACAACGTTATCGGCCGTTTAAGTCTACGCCAGCCGCAGCAAGACTCGCTACGTGCGTTGGCGGTGGCAATTAGTGCTTCTGAACACAAATTGCTGAACCCACAACGCGATGTGCCAGAATTATTAGAAACCCTAAAAGCCCAGTTCCCTAAGCTCAGCGATTTTGAACGCGACTTTCCTTCACTGTGTTTTGCCTTGGCAACGGGTGTAGGTAAAACCCGCTTGATGGGCGCTTTTATTACCTATTTGTATCAGGTGCATGGCATTCGCAACTACTTTGTGTTGGCACCTAACCTAACTATTTATGAAAAATTGATCAGCGATTTTTCACCAGCCTCGCCTAAGTATGTGTTTAAAGGCATTACCGATTTTGTGCTGGCACCACCAGAAGTGATCACCGGTGACAACTATGAAAGCCGTGGCGCTCAGGTACAAAACGACCTATTTGGTTCGGTACGTATTAATGTGTTTAATATTGCCAAAATTAATACCGAAGTGCGCGGCGGCAAGGCACCGCGTATTAAACGCTTAGCCGAAACTTTAGGTGAGAGTTACTTTGAGTACTTATCGAACTTACCTGACTTAGTGCTGTTAATGGATGAGTCACATCGCTATCGTGCAAGCGCGGGTATTAAGGCGTTAAATGATTTAAATCCGACGTTCGCGGTTGAGCTAACGGCAACACCCTTCACCGAATCAAGTCGTGGCCCAGTGCACTTTAAAAATGTGGTGGTTGATTATCCGTTAGCCTGTGCAATGGACGATGGCTTTGTGAAAGAGCCTGCTGTCGTTACTCAGCGTAACTTTGATGCCAGCCAATATGATAAAGACGAAATAGAAACCATTAAGTTAATGGACGGTATTCGTTTGCATGAGCAAACCAAAGTTGATTTAACCACTTATGCACATGAAAACGATGCCAAATTGGTTAAGCCTTTTATGTTGGTGATTGCCCGCGATACCACCCATGCCGCAGAGCTTCTAGCCAAGCTTGAAAGCATATTTGAAGGGCGCTACCGTGGCAAAGTAATTCAGGTTGATAGCAGCAAAAAAGAAGAAGAAACTATTCAAGCACTACTTAATGTTGAACATGTGGATGAACCCACTGAAATTGTTATTCACGTTAACATGCTAAAAGAGGGTTGGGACGTGACTAACCTGTACACTATCGTACCGCTACGTGCCGCTAATGCACGAACCTTGATTGAGCAATCAATTGGCCGTGGTTTGCGTTTACCCTATGGCAAACGCACTGGTGTTGAAGCCGTTGATACGCTGAGCATTGTTGCGCACGATAAATTCCAAGAAATTGTTGATGAGGCTAATGACCCGAACAATCCACTGCGTCTGAAAACGCGAGTATTAGATCGCCCAGAAGATGATGTAACTAAGCAAAGTGTGCAAGTGAAATCCAACCTAGAGCAGCAACTTACTGGTTCAGGCGTAACCGCAACCGGTGCAGACGGTAACCGTGAGGTACAAGAACCTAAAGCCACTTATAACACGCCGAACCAACAAACCGTTGCCCGCGCCACATTGGGCGTGATTAAGCAATATCAAACGCGCCCTACCGATGCGCCAACCAGTAAAGCGCTGTTAACGACCGAGGTAAAAGCACAGATCACCGAACAGGTAAAAGCTCAGTTAACCCAAGAGCAACAGGAGCTATTTACTGAAGAATCGGTGGATATTGCGGCGATTGTTGAGCAAGTCACCCAGCTAACGGTGGATAACACCATAGATATTCCGCGTATTATCGTTTCACCATCGGGTGAAGTGCGTACCGGTTATCATCCGTTTGATTTAGACATTGCTGCAATCAAAGGTTTAAAACCTATCGACCGTACGCTTATTCAACAAAGCCTGCAAGACAATCACCAAACCATTCGTGGCGAAGGTGATTCGGGTAACTACGAGCCGGTGAAACAAAACTATATTTTGAAGAAATTGTTCGATTACGACGATATTCCTTACGACGAGCAAGCTGAACTCTTGTTTGATCTAGCTACTCAAGCAGTCAATACACTGGCGGCTGAAAACGACGACGATGTGGTTGAGAACATTCTGCAAAACCAAAGTGATGCCATTGCGAAGTTAATTCATGCACAACTAAACAACCACTTCTTTGAAGAAGCAACTGAGTACGTGGTCGATGTACGTAGTGGCTTTAGCACCGTACGTGACTGCGCTTACACCATAGCGCAAGACCAGCCGGTGCAAAGCTACCGTGATACCGTCCGCGATGTTAGTCGCATCAAGCAAATGCTCTTTGGCGGCTTTAGCCGATGTTTATACCCATTGCAAAAATTTGATTCAGACACTGAGCGCCGCTTTGCGGTGATTTTAGAACGTGACTGCGAGAAGTGGTTTAAGCCCGCCAAAGGCCAATTCAAGATGTACTACAAACGCGGTAGCGAGCACCCTGAATACGTGCCGGATTTCGTTGCTGAAACCGCTGACTATGTCTTGATGATTGAAACCAAAAGTACCCAACACCAAAACCAAGATGGCAGTTGGAATGAGGAAGTCACCGAAAAAGCACGTAGCGGAGTGAAATGGTGCAGTCATGCCAGTGAATACCTTGCGCAACACGGTGGCAAGCCTTGGAAGTACTTACTCATTCCGCATGATTCAGTGAAAGAAGCTAATTCATTAGCTTACTTCACCCAGCAGTTTGCTAAAGTTGAGTAAGGTTAACAACTATTCGTGCCGCTAAGGCTTGGCGCTTTGCTTAGACAATAGCATTCGCCAAGTATTTTGCTGTTGGTACCCTCATTATTGAGGGTACCAACACTCGCTTTAATCCACACATCACTCTCCGGCCCACAAAGGTGGCGCAACAGCGCTAGGTTGATTTGGTGGCTGATCACGTTTCCGTTTCGTTGTCTCCTGTCTTTTTTTAAGCCACTCAGCAATAACCCTGTGCATGATTTTCCTATTTGCTCCGACGAACTGGGCAGGCAAAAGGCGCGATTTTGCTGTTTGGGGTGCAAGGTAGCGCGCTTTCCTGTTTTGGATAAAGGCGTAATGCACCAAAAGATACAGGCGTTGGCAGGTGTGTTTGCTAGTAATGTTCTTGTTTGAATAGTGTCATCCCCATATACCGGTAAAAAATGTGCCGGTAACAAAACCAACCCGCCTTGGGCGTGGCTATCAACCTCAGGTAAAGGCAACCAATACAGGTTTGGCCATTGCTCGGGGCTTTGCCATTTTTCTACGATCATTTGTGCGCCAATGCTATTTAGCCATTGGTGAATCGGGCAGCCTGGGTGTGCTTGTTTAATGCGTGGTAACTGAAAGGTAAGCCAGCGGGTTAAACGTTCGGCGGCATTCTCGCACTGGCTTAGTGCTGGGTAGAGGGTAAAGGCTCCTTGCCCAACCAGTAAAGCGACCACCTGCTGTATCCATTCTCTATCGCAATCGTTACCACTTGCCCATAACACGTCACTTATCACCTTGTTGGT
>CEUP01049332.1_pt1 | contig 12300 bp, 12 predicted proteins | sample 531371 | NCBI WGS metagenome assembly CEUP01 (sample SAMEA2622738, study PRJEB7988) | marine metagenome | biome: marine biome (ENVO:00000447); feature: marine epipelagic mixed layer (ENVO:xxxxxxxxx); material: "saline water (ENVO:00002010), including plankton (ENVO:xxxxxxxx)" | depth 150 m
ATGAACATAACGACAAACATACCGATGATAGATGCAATGGTTGCAGCGACACCTAATCCAGCTAACAACGGAGATGACATGAATGAGCCAGTGAAGGCAGCAAGAAGTAGCCCAAGTCCTGTGGCGATATAAGTGTTCTTTAGGGTTTTCTGTGCGGGAGGGGACATCTTTTGCGACCCACTGCGGAGCCCTCGCCCATCCTTGGCATTACTTAGAGTTGACATGTGCATTTCCTTATGTGATTGCATTGCTATGATTGTAGCGTAAAGCCGACATAAGAGAATATTGGGGTTGTAAGTAATTTTTTAAATAAAATTTATTCAAGATGCAAAATCGTCTGTATGCCTTATTCTACAACGGTTTAGTTGTTTTATAAGTTACGAATTTTGATCAAAAAGCCTTGTTTTAATGAAGTTTTCTGAAAAAAAGTTAAAAAAAGACTTGCAGGTCGTTTTTTCTTGTGTATAATGGGTCACATAACGTTGAGCAATCAACACATTTATTGAAATCGCATTGAGCGAATTAACTGAGAGTAACCGCCATGAAACGCAACGTCGAGATACAAATTGCTAAGCAGCCCGAAGGGATTGCACAGCCTGTATCTGTGCAAAATATTGCACAAGACAATGCTAATCCGATCATGGATAAAGTAACTACAGTTTAACCAGTTTCCAATTTGTTGGAGGCTGGACCTCCGACAAAGCAAGTGAATTTGCATAAGCCGGAGGGTAAAACCGCCGGCTTTTTTGCGTGCGAAAAATAAACTTTGAACGATTTTTGAACTGAATTTAACACAAGGCTAAAGAAATGAACACTGTCATTCTTAACACAATAAAACCAAATGATGCGGCAATCATGCCAAGCGTCGAGGGGAATATTGTGCCTAAGAAACAGGATCAACAAGAGCCTTTGAACAGATAAGTCTACCTACATACGGAGGCTTATCAAACGGCCTCCGGAAACAGGATATTACCATCCGAACCCCGGGAGCCATTAGGAACCCGGGGTTTTTTATTGCCCCAAGAAAAGAATTATACAGCTGTAGCTCAGTTGGCAGAGCGCTCCCCTGATAAGGGAGAGGCCACTGGTTCGATGCCAGTCAGCTGTACCAAATTGGATGCAAAAGGAGCAGTTATGCGACGCAATTTAAGACGAGCACATCGTTCTCGACATGTCTTCTACCACACAGTGGCACGAAAGACGAACTTGGGTAAGTAACACGTAATACGTGACCCAAAGGCGGCCTGAAAGTCGCCCCAGATAAAAAGTCTGAAAGTGTCGAGAGGGTGCATAGCTCAGCTGGTAGAGCAGGTAGCTTTTAACTATCTGGTCGGGGGTTCGAATCCCTCTGCACCCACCACAAACAGTGGGAAAACAATGTGTTCGGGGCGTAGCTCAGCGGTTTCAGAGCAGTTGGCTTTTAACCAATTGGTCGGGGGGGGTCGAATCCCCCCGCCTCGACCAACATAACAACAATTGGGTTGTTTTGTTGAAAGATAAAATTATATACCGCCATCGTCTAATTGGACTAGGACGCCTTGGCTTTCACCCTTGGAATGCGGGTTCGAGCCCCGCTGGCGGTACCAAGAATAATGGGCGCATTTAAACGCGAAGATAACATCAGTGCTGCCATCGTCTAGTTGGTTAGGACACCGGCCTTTCACGTCGGCAACGCGGGTTCGAGTCCCGCTGGCAGTACCAACACTGAAGTTAGAATTTATATCAAGTTGCTGGGGAACTGTGAACTGAGTTGCGATCCCGACGGGGGTGGACAAGGTTGCATATGAAACAGGTAAAAGGGCGTTCAAGGTACCTACGAATGCAGCGAAACCTGGAGTAAGAAGCTTATCCCGTCAGACGTGGAGTCTGGAGATAGCCTAATCGTAGGCGCAACTTGATATGAATTTTAACTGACGCGGGTGGGAGGCATTAGAGATCTTCTTTGGCTCATAACCAAAGTGTAAGGCTGGGGCAGTACCAGCACCCGCAACCAACTTAGGTTGGAGAATTTGAAAGTCTGTATTCGCATGACGCTTGAGTGATAGATCCCGAGCCAAGAACATGCGCCGGGGAAAATGCCTCGCGATGATAGCGAGGCCCCCTGGGGATGCGAGAACTGGGTCTCTCGCCAAATAGGTTGGCGCCTAAGCAGCATGAACTCTTAAGGCGTCATGTCGAATACAGGTTTAAATCGGTGATTAGCTCAGTCTGGTAGAGTGTTCGGTTTGGGGCCGAAAAGTCGAAGGTTCAAATCCTTCATCACCGACCAACGGGAATTAGCTCAGTTTGGTAGCAGCGCTCGGTTTGGGACCGAGAGGTCGAAGGTTCAAGTCCTTCATTCCCGACCACTTTAAACAGTGCTGGCTTAGCTCAGATTGGTAGAGCGCCGTTCTTACACAGCGGATGTCATTGGTTCGATTCCAATAGCCAGTACCAACAATTTGGAGAGTGTCATGGACGCAGAAACATACCGATTGGCAATGCACTATCTGGACAAGATAGAGGAAGCATTGAACGACATCGCCTTAGCGGTGGGTCACCCAACGATGGATGTGTTTTTTGGCACACAGGAGCTGCCACAGGCAGCATAGCGGAATTACGGACAGATGGCCGAGTTTGGTCGAAGGCAGCAGGCTGTTAACCTGCCGAGGCGAAAGCCCCACCGTTGGTTCAAATCCAACTCTGTCCGCCACCGTAAACGTCGCCCGGAAAGTGAGCATTGCGCAATGTTTAACTTTGTTTCTTACGGGTCTGTGTATGGAGCTGCACAGTGAATAGGCGAGAAAGCTGGCTTCAGAATTTGGATCGTTAGCTCAGTTGGTAGAGCGAGACACTGTTAATGTCGAGGTCGCTGGTTCGAGACCAGCACGATCCGCCAAGTTGATAGGGGTATAGCCAAGTCAGGTTTAAGGCCCGGGACTTTGACTCCCGTATGCGAAGGTTCAAATCCTTCTGCCCCTTCCAATTGTATGGACTGACGAACAGGAGGTTGTTTATGTCGTCGTTAAACGTGGAATAGCGTTAGAGTTTAAAACAGAAGACGCTGGAAAAACGATTCACTTAACCATGCGAGAGCGTGAGGGTGAAACAAACAGTCGCGAGGAACTTCTGCTGATACGTGGGGTTATCCAAGCGCTAGAGTTGGAATTAATGATGGCCTGGCAATCGTACAATGTCGCCAGAGATGAGGGAAGCCCTAGTCTTCCATGGAAGCTCGATGATTTATTTGAAAATGAGCTTCAGAGTTAGTGTGAGTTCGTATTCTCGGATCACAACCTGTCAGGTGACGCTGTCAGGGCTCAGCAATTGGGCAAAGGTTTACGCTGCGGGGATGTAGTTCAGATGGTTAGAATGCCTGTCTGTCACGCAGGAGGTCGCCGGTTCGATCCCGGTCATTCCCGCCAACAATTTGGAGCTGTAGTTCAGACGGTTAGAATGCTTGCCTGTCACGCAAGAGGTCGCCGGTTCGATCCCGGTCAGCTCCGCCAATTTTAAGAATGGATGAGCGGCGTATGGTGTAACGACAACACGTCAGGTTTCCTGAAGTCATGGGTTGAACTCCCAGTCGTCGTTCGCTTTATTCTACAAGTAACACCGAGAATACATCGGTGGGGGATAGCCAAGTCAGGTTAAGGCTACGGACTCTGACTCCGTGATCGAAGGTTCAAATCCTTCTCCCCCAGCCAATGTGTTTTCAATGCAGGGATAGGGTGTCAAAGGTGATTTCTGTTCGGCTATATCGATAGTGTGGATATCACTGGGGATCGCACTCACAGTAAGTTGATGACTTTGCCCTGCACCAAAAAATTCGGGGATATAGCTCAGTTGGGAGAGCAGATGCTTTGCAAGTATCCGGTCGGCGGTTCGAGCCCGCCTATCTCCACCAGTGTTTGTTGTCACATAACGCTCAAACGAAAGGGTGAACCAGACAGAGAACGCACGTAATAACACCATGATGGTGTCACAGTAACATTCGCTGAAGCTATTGCTAACAAGCAGCGCGGTGAGAGCCCGGGCAGGCTGTGATATTTGACTGGAACTAAAAGTGTTAAGTGTACGAATGGTGTGTACTGATTAGGCGGTAGAGCTGCACAAAAGCTGAAGCGAATTTGAATGTGCGGTTAGAGGTTCGAGTCCTCTTGTGACAGCCATGGGGCCTTAGCTCAGATGGGAGAGCGTCGGAATGGCATTTCGAAGGTCGCCGGTTCGATGCCGGCAGGCTCCACCAATAGTTTTATCGAGGGTGCCCTTTGCAACCTTGTCACCTGGTGCATCAGGCTCAGGGCCAAGTAAGTGGTGGTAAGGGTAATCCGTTGTTTAAGCCAGAGGATATGCACAGAATCTGGTGGCGACGGCGGGACGCGGTTCGACTCCGCCACCTTCGTCCGAATTGTAGAAGTGCAACAGTTTTACGGGCATAGCCGAAGACATCTAGGTAACTAGATGGAAGGGAATGGTTTCTCACAACCTCCCGCTTCCTTTCGGGGGAGTTTCTATGCAGATGAGGCCCACCGTGAGGTGGCCGGCAGTTCCTGATTGCCGGAAGGCTGGTACGCCAGTTCCGAAAACTAAAGCCTGGGTAACACTGGGGTGGCGGTTTCAACGGCTGCAATCGTTGATAGGAGTGCATACTGGAAGACAGTTAGGCCAAAGATCTTTGCGAGATTAGTCCGATTCTAGCGAAAAGGGCAGTTCGCACGGTGCTATGGGTTAGTGTTGAAAGGCACATGATCAAAGTATCGAGACATAAGTAACGGTTAGCGCTGTGAAAATGTTAATTGCAAGGTGTGTTTTATTATGTGCTTCAAAAGAGCATGTAGGGACCGGTACCCCACATCTTGGTGAGTTTGCAGATAGCTCAGCTGGTAGAGCGATTGACTTTTAATCAATTGGCCGCAGGTTCAATTCCTGCTCCGCAACTAAAATGCAAAAGTGGGTGCCGGTGTAATGGGGGAAGTCCCCTAACGCCTTACAGCTTAGGCTGAATAAGGTTCAGTGAAGACTCGCAAGGTTGGAACTGGTTGATGTAAGTAGCTGCATGTTTCGGTTAGCCCCGATTAACGGCTCGCAAGGTCGGCAGTATGCAAAAGCGTCGAAATCCCATTACGCGACAGAGGTAATGCCACCTCTTTAAACTAGGCGGGGATGGTTGTTACGCACCTGGGGTGCGTGGATAAGCGGGTAAACGCGTCGCAAGCGCAGTGTACGCCCAACGAAAGACAACCAAGTGAAGGTGTAATCTCAACCTGAACGCACTATCTCAATGTTTTGAGCATAGTGTTGTGACATAGCTCAGTTGGTAGAGCGACCCCTTCATACGGGGTAGGTCACAGGTTCGAACCCTGTTGTCACAACAGTGTGCTTAGGCATTACGATTTTTGGGCATAGCCGAGGACATTCGGGTAACCGAGTGGAAGGGATGGTTCTCACAACCGCCCGCTTCCTTTCGAGGGAGTTACTATGCAGACGAGACCCACCTGTCGGTGGCCAGTGATTCTTGATCGCTGGAGGGCTGGAACGCCGGAGTCGATAAGGTTTCATTTGGGCAACGCTGGAATGAAATCTTTCATGGGTGCAACCATGAATAGACGTGCAATCTGGAAGAAAGTCGGGTCAAAGGTCGTCGTGATTTAGTCGGATTTTAGCGAAGACGGCGTTTCACACGGTATCAAGGGTTAGTGTCGCTGGGCACAAGATCAAGATATCGAGACACAAGTAACGGTTGGCGCTGTGAACGTGTTAATACAAGGCGTGGTCCATTATGTGCTTCAAAAGGGCATGTATGACCTGACACCCCGCGTCTTGGTGAGTTTTTGCAGATAGCTCAGTCGTAGAGCGTCAGTATGAGGAACTGAAGGTCGCTGGTTCAATCCCAGCTCCGCAAGCCAAATAAAATGCAAAAGTGGGTGTCGGCGAAGTAGGGAAAGTCTCCTAATGCCTCACAACTTAGGTTGAATGAGGTCCACTGAAGACTCGCAAGGTCAGACGTGGTCGATAGAAGTAGCAGCACGGTTCGGGTAGCCCCGATTTATAGCCAGAGCATGGTTGACGGTATGCAAAAGTGTCGAAATCCTACGAGCGTCAGAGGAAGTGCCACCTCTATAAAAAGGCGGGGATGGTTGTTACATGCTTGGTGCATGTGGATAAGCGGGTAAGTTTCGTCGCAAGCGGAACGTACGCCCAGCAAAAGACAGCCATGCTTAGGTGTAATCTCAACCGAAGCAAATTCTATTCATTCAAAGCAGCATTGTTGTAGTTGGTAACATCTCGTCCTTCCAAGTCGATGTCATCGGTTCGAGCCCGGTATGCTGCTCCAAACGCCCCTCTAGCTTAGTGGTTTCAAAGCGCACGGCTCATAACCGTCGAGATGGTCAGGGTTCAATTCCCCCGGGGGGCACCACTCCAATACCTGATTAAAATTCAATCTAAATAATTTGACTTACCTCAGAGGTTTGTTAGACTTACCACACAGGTAAGTTAAAGAAGTTGAAAACAATAAATGCCAATAATTCATACTGTGCATAAGGGGCTGGAGGCTGCGTTGACTGAGGTTGATGAGACTAAGGCAATTTATGCGATCGGCGAAAGTGACAGTGTACATATTTACACCGTTTTAATGGCCCTGCATGAAGTGGAAACACTGGAAGAATTATTAAGTATTCCGGCTGTAGAGCAGATCAGCCAGACACCAATTAAGAATGCCACCTCGTTTTTCTGCAACGTAACGATTAACGGAGTGGAAACAATAGGTGCACTTACCTTTGAAACCATTGATGGTTCTATCGTGAAAGCCGCACGTATTCAGACCAAAATAACTAACGGTCTCGATATTAAGGCTAATGGTATTTACCATGTAAACGTCGATTTTGAGCGTCACTACTAATAGAGAGGATGCGTTATGAAAAATCAAAGATTAGACATTGATGCGCTGGTGGAAGGTCGCGCTTCAATAGATGATTATAATAGCGAAGGTTTTGTCAGTGTTCCGGACAGAAAAGAAGGGCTTCACCCTGCTCGCTACTTCGAAGATCTATTTTTGCCTAAAGCGAAGGCGAAGGGGTTGGATAATAAGGCTGTGATTGAGCATTTGGACATTTCAGAGAAGCATTTTTACAATTTCCTGAAAGAGAAGGTAAATGTGACTATGGCATTTGCTAAAAAGTTAGCCATCGCCACGGGTATGCCTTATGACTTTTGGTTGCGTGCTCAATACAAGTTCGATGATACACATAACGATTACCCGAACAACGCAAAGCCACTATAAATGAGCAGCCAAATAATTGGCTGCTCACTGTCTTTAAGGCTTAAATTAGAATTGATGATATCCAATCCATAAAACGATAGCTGCAATTACTCCCCAACCAAAAAGGTCGATATAGCGCCTGATGGTGCCCTCCATCTTTTTACCGCCCGACAGTAAATAGTTTGAATGGTATGGGGGTAAAACCGGCCAGAAGGACAATCCATAGCCCATATGAGTTAAAAAGATCTTTAATTGACGTAAGTTTATCCTGGTAACCCATAGTATCGACAAAAGGCAATACGATCGGCTCAAAGAACATCATCCCTAACAAATAGCCAATAGCGCCACCAATGATTGAGCTTAGCGTTGTAATGAATGCATAACGGAATGCTTTATCGCGTTTACTTAGCACCATTGGCGCCAGCATAATATCTGGTGGGATAGGGAAGAAAATCGATTCTGACAGCGTCATAGCAGAAAGGTATCGCTCTGCATGTTTGTGGGAGGCCCAGCGAATACACATGTCGTATAGTCGACCAAACAGCGAGGCCTTAATTTGATGGTTCATTAGAATTCCATTTGGAGGAAACCCGCCAATTCCATTGGCGGGGTAATTAAGGTTAGTGTGGCGTTGAGTAGTCTGCGCTGTAGTTACTTGGCACTTGAGATGTTCGACTCTCTATTGAATCATTGTTGAAACCAACAACAGGCACCACAGATACGTCCAAGTTGACAACCTTGATGGTAACCTTGTCACCTGGCTTGGTCATGATGACCTTCATATCTTTTGCGTGAGCCACTGAGAACATGTTATCACTGTAGGCTAAATTGCTTAACATGATGTAAGAAGTGTCATCTAGGTGCGTGACACGGAACACGTCAGCAGTGATTGTATATAACTCATCACCTCCAACGACATCAGATGAAGCATCTTGCTGTTGAGCCATTGCAGTCATGTAGCGGCGCTCAGCTTCTTGAAGAGACTTGCCCCATCCGGCAACATTGCGGTTTGTATAACGAACAAGGGCGACGCCTTGCTTGTTGCCAGAAGCATCTTTCAGTATTGAAACAAACGTGTTGATCCCGTTTACATTATGAGGAATAGGTGCGCTCGACGAATACCCAAGATCTTGAACCAAGCCTTCAGCAACATCCTTTGCTACCATTTCGGTAATACCAGCTTTTCTGTAAAGAGTGGCAACGCCAGTACGAGTGTCAGATAAAACGAAACCCATCGTACCTTCTTGTGCGCCGCTTGACTGCATACCAGTATACCATTTAGCTTCGCCTGATTTGGTGTAAACCATATAAGTACCCTTTGATGCAGTGATTACATCTTCACCGACGAACCACGCATTGATAGCGCCTTTGACATAGCCAAACGTATAAGAAATGAGGTTTTCAGTAACAACATCAGTGTAGATTGTGTCAATCCATTTAGGCGCGTCATATAAGCCGTATTTTTCTATATGCCCTGTTTTCGCATCGACAGTTACAACACCATTAGGTTTGTTAATAGACAAGAAACTTCCCTTTTCGTAGGATGTAAACACCCAGTAACCAGTTCCATCATTCGTGATTTCAAATCGAGGTTTACCTGAGAGAATTTCACGGCTGTAACCATTTGTATAAACATGTCGCCTTACATCTTTGGAGAAGAAAAATCCGCTATGTCCATAATTTATTCCGACACTTTCATTAAGAATTAAATCGCTACTGTCATAGTCATTGACGCTAATGTAGGCGTACCCTGGAGTGGTTTTATTGTTCCACCATTTAATAATGCCTTGGTGTTTCAGTGGTGCAACCCAATTCAGTTTGTCACCGACTTGTTGAATTGTAGCATCGTCAAATTCAAAGCGTGAGCCGAGACCAAGTTCCTCACCGATCAATTCCTTAACACCTTTAATTGCAAGATCTTGGTCGACAAAGCGAGCTTGATCGCCATCAAGTAAAACTGATTTAGGATCAAACACCTCTTGGTTTTCTACAGTTATGGCGTTTTTATAAGGTTCATCATCAATTAAGGCTGATAACGGTGAACTCAAAACAATGTACACCGACCAAGCCAAAGAGGCAGTTATCACCCCTTTTTTCTCACGCAATGATAGATTTGAATTTCCATACATGCCAAAGATATCTGTAAGTCTGCTTAGGGAGAACAATCCGAAGCCGGCAGAGAAATAAAGTAGCACGGCACCCCACAATACTGGTGATTTGATATGCAATGGGATCAAGAGCAAATATGCGCCCAAAAAGCTTATTCCATAGAATGGTAATGCAATTGTCAGTGGTCGCTTCAGTAATGACTTAAAACCGCTATATGAATACAAAGTGCCTGAAACAAAGGCTGCAAAGAGTATCGCGGAAACAATAAAAATGGATGTCATATAGATTCCTTATCTATTTGGTATGGATATATGTTACCATTTGCACAACCCGAATAACAACAAAAATGTTTATAATCACCTTGTTTAGTGGTACGATATTTGTAAATTCAATGGAGAATAATATGGGTATAGAACACAGCGTTTATGTCATTACAGATGCCTCTGAAACCTCGGAGTTGAAGATAGTGGAAACAAGTCAAATGCCAAACGGAGATGGATTTGTCACCCTTTTTTCAAGTGTAGGCATTCAAGTTCGCCCAATTTACAACGAAAGACCGAATCCTAATGCGCTAGGGGGAAGCCGTGTTGCGATTCCTTTGCACACCCTGCTGTTTGCATTGAAACGAGACATATATCACTGGGAGGAATCTGTCGTCGAGCAAACCTGGGAAGATGAATTTAAACGTCAAGAGGTCGAAGGTAAGGGCAAGTTGTTGGCATCTCTTTTTGATAAGCACACCAAAAAAACGGGTTTTACACGGCACGTTGTTGATGTTGCGTTACGTGAAATGGGGCGTTCGAGTAACCCATATAACGATATGGTGACTGTTTTTGGTTACGCCAAAGGTCACGCTGACGATGTTCAGAATATTGATAGCGCCATGAGAATGGCGATACCTGAGCTTCATCCGTCTGACTACACTGAAGAAGTATCAAAGCTAATAAAGCTAGTGAACGGAGCTGAAGAGTATTTTTCAAGACAAAATGACGCAGTGAAAGAGGTTATTCACTTCGTCTCGTCACTCTCTGAGAGAGAGGCTCTTGCTGCGACATTAATGCTAATACACGGCATTGATCAGGAACAATGCCAGTGGCTTGCTCATCGATCAGGTTTTACTAACATGAAGGCGTAAGTTTCACGAAGATATATTGAACAACAAATAAATAGTTGAGCCATTTTATGTTAGGATAAAGGCCTTATTACATGGACGTAAGGAATGCCTAATGGATTATGGCCAACCACGATATAATAAAGAAGCGAGAAAGATCGCTCTTATCTATTTTTTAATGCTGCTAGTTGCCATGGTTACTCTAAGCCTCTTTCCTAATGACGAGGATTTGGACATGATGCCTACCTCTAGCGGCATCAAGCAAGCGGTCAGCGAGCTTCGTTTCGACCTTGCAAATGATATCCTGGATATTCACGAAAATCACATTTCACCAGACGACCCCAACTACACTCAAATCCTTCGAGAAACATCAATTGAAGCCCATGTGAGCTCAATATTCACGGCATATACGCTTGATGCCTCTGTCCAGTACGACGCATACAGGCTGCTCTATCGCCTTACACATAAGGAACACTACAAAGAACAAATGTCGCATCTTAAGCCGATCGCTGATGGGGTTAATGCGTTAAAACATAAATAAGGACAATTTGCGCATGGATGCGTCTAACAGAGTGAACTTTTGTGTCATCGGTGCGCAAAAGTGTGGAACAACAAATTTAGCTGAACACCTGCTTTCACACCCAGACATTGGTTTTTGCAAAGAAAAGGAGCCTGATTTCTTTTCTAAGTTGTTCGATAAAAGCTCTGGGTTTGATGCATATCACAACCTTTTCGACTTCGATTTAAACAAGTCGATGTATGGTGAAGCGAGCACGAGCTATAGTTTTGTAGATGAGTACCCGAAGACGGCTGAAAGGCTGTTCAATTATAATCCGGATATGAAGATACTTTTTATTGTTCGAGATCCAGTTTCTCGCGTAGAGTCGCACTTTAATCACAGATTGAGAAAGGGTTACATACTGGGTGATGATCCAGTAAAGAACGTATCTGCTGAAGATGACTTTATTCAGCGAAGCCAATACGTTCGACAACTGGAACCCTATCTGAAACTATTTCCTGCTGAGCAGGTTAAGGTTCTGGTCTTTGAAGAGTTCTTAAGTGATCAGTCGGCCGCAATGAGAGATGTTGTCAATTTCCTTGGTCTTGATCCAGATAAGCTTTCTGAGTTAGAGCTTTCACCTAAAAATATTTCAGACGCTAAAGTTAGGTTAAAGAAAAGTAGCATCGCGCTACGAATTATTGAATGGCTGGAGAAACAGAGCTGGTCCTGGCGTTTGGCCAAATGGATCCCGATCAGAAAGAAACTACCCCTTGAATACAAGACGCTTCTTTATAGCATGATGCGCAAAGATATAACGGATTTTGAAGCGTTCATAGGTAGAGAAATCCCAAGCTGGCATAAGTGGAATTCAAGAAAGCTTGAAATTCCCCACGTATTTGCACCTTGCGATAACATGTCAGAATCAAACACAAAATGATGGTTGAAGCGCTCCATTAAGAGCGCTTTATTCTTCCTACAAGCATTAGTGCCAGGCCACATGTAGCAATGAAGGCCAATGGGCTGTTCACTTCTTTAATATCATCACCAGTATCTGGCACATCGACTTCATCAACATCATCAAACCCGTATAAGTTATAGGCTGTCCATGTGGAAGATAGAGATTCGCCTGGTGAGTCGTTGAAGAATTTGGACCACCAACTGAGGTCGGCATCAAATGCGATAGTGCCTTCAACATTAGTAATGGCATCTTTATTGTCGTCAGCAAGTATAAAATCACCTGCGTAGCCTAACCCTAGAGAGTAGCTTAATGGCGTGCTAAGTAAGCTGTCATTCCACGTGTCGATGCTTAGCGTTATCAATGCATCATCAAACAAA
>CEUP01049698.1_pt1 | contig 12293 bp, 14 predicted proteins | sample 531371 | NCBI WGS metagenome assembly CEUP01 (sample SAMEA2622738, study PRJEB7988) | marine metagenome | biome: marine biome (ENVO:00000447); feature: marine epipelagic mixed layer (ENVO:xxxxxxxxx); material: "saline water (ENVO:00002010), including plankton (ENVO:xxxxxxxx)" | depth 150 m
ACATCGATGGGAACGCCACAGATGTCAGAGCTGGCATCCACCACTCTCGGCTTACCTGCGCTGTCTGGGAGATGGTGAAACTGGGTTCCGAAGAGTGTGTTGTTAGAGGTGTAATGGACATAAGTGGCATCGTCCCTGATGGAGTAGTCCTCGTCTGAAGGCACCGATCTGAAATTCTCTTCAGAACCATCCCAAGCTGCCACGCAGTCACTCACTCTACTAGCTTCCTTGAGTGCCTTCTTTGACCAAATACCAGAAACTAGGAAGTCGGCTTTTCCTTCACTGCCGATGAGGTTTAGAGCACTCATGTAGAACTGCGTCGAGGCTCCTCCTTGCAGGAGCAGGACTTCGTAGTCATCGGGTACTGAAAGCAGACTCCTTACTCTGCCCACAGCCGAGTCGATGACCGCTTGGAAGGTGTCTGAGCGGTGTGAGACCTCCATCAGACCGAATCCACTGCCTGAAAGATTAGGCAGAGCCAATGAGACCTCTTCGACCACCTCGTGCGGTAGGACGGCGGGCCCGGCCCCGAAGTTGTGGATGCGACCCTCTGGCTGCACAATCCGTCGCCTCGCCCCCAGTCTTTCAGTTCATCGGAGGCGCGACAGAGTAATTTTGGTGTGGCCGGACGCGCTGCCATGCTGCGCATAGGTTTGGTCATGCTACAGGGCGCCAGACATGTCCACATGTCGGCCCTTCAGAGGGCAGCCGACGAGTGTAGCATCGAAATCAGCCTACATGAGTTGAGGATGGCATCAGACCTTGTAGAGGCAGACCCACACGCCCTTGTTCTTCCAGGTGGCGAATCCACAACCATGAGACTGACCGGAAACCACGAGACATCCGGACTTCTTCCCGCCGTCTTTGATTGGATTCGCAACGATCCCTCTCGACCCGTCCTTGGGACCTGTGCCGGCGCGATTCTGCTATCAGACCCACAAGACGGAGGGGCACCCCTTATTCCGGCCAGCATCGATCGCAATGCCTACGGCAGTCAGTCCGATTCCTTTCAGGACGAAGTCTATTCTGAGATGTTGGGCAGAGAATTCCCTGGTGTATTCATTCGTGCCCCCAGATTTGATTCGATTGACGACTCCGCACAGGTCGCAGCGACTCATGAGGGAGAGGTGGTCGGCATCAGGCACGGTAACAGACTCGCCCTCACTTTCCACCCCGAGCTCTCCACAGACACAGGATTTCATCGATGGCTCATCGAGGCGACCGCGGAGGTTTCAGGATGAGCGTCTCTCTGCCTCTCTCACAGCTAGACACTCTCCCAGAAGCAGCGGAGGAAGGCGATTCAGAGGGATGCATCCAGTGTCAGATGGGAAGTAAACTGGTCCTGTTCATCACCGGGAACTGCCACTGGCGCTGCGATTACTGTCCGCTTTCTGAGACTCGTCGCGACATCGACCACATGTTCGCCAACGAGCGACGCTGCGAGAACTTTGACGAGGTTATCGAGGAAGCCAGAGCTATGCGGGCTACAGGTGCCGGGATTACCGGAGGTGACCCTCTGATGGCCAGAGAGAGAACGCTTGAGGGGATTAGAGCCCTGAAGGCAGAGTTTGGCCCATCCTTTCACCTGCACATGTACACAAGCATCCCATTTAGGACCGAATGGGCCGCCGAGTTCGCCGAGGCAGGACTCGACGAGATTCGATTCCATCTGCTCGACTTGGAGTCTGAAGAGTATCGAGATGTAATTACTGCCTGTAGTGACGCTGGAATCGAGACAGGAGTAGAGTTGCCCTGCGAGCCGGATATGGAGTCCGAGCTGGTGCAATTACTCGAGGATCTAAGAGAGTTCAGAATCAACTTCCTCAACCTGAATGAGTTGGAGATTACCGTGGGCAACCACGACAATATGGAGCTTAGGGGATTCAATTTGTCAACCGAGATTACCGCCGGTGCAGAAGGCTCATCGGAGTTAGCCCAGATGCTAAGGGACAGAGTAAATAATGCAGCAAAAGGACTGCCTGATTCCACCGACTCAGTCGTGCGCGAGCCCTATGGATTCCACGTCAAGTTCTGCACTGCTGTGTACAAGGATGCAGGCCAGTTGAGAAGGAGGTTTGAGCGTAGAGGAGAGGCAACAATCTCTCCTCACGAGACTCTAACTGAGGACTCTACGCTGATGTTCGGCGCTGTCTATGCCCCTGCAGAGGATCAGTCAGAATGGATTGACGAAATCACCGAAATCACAGGCCTGCCGCAGAGATTCATGCTATGGGATTCCGAAGAGGGGCGAATCGAACTACCACTGGTAATCGCCGAATCGATTGCCGAAGAAGTAGATGCTCCGGTGGCTATGGTGGAAGTAACACCTACCTTTGATAGGATGGAAGTGACTGTCGTCTGGCTGAATGATACCAGTTGAATCGATAGTTCTTCGTTGGGTTCATATGGCCTCGACTCGGACTCCATTACATGCCGGTCAGGCAAGGCAATCCGGAAGCGGCTGGAGTCAATCCTTTCCGCAGACTATCCGCTTCGCAGGTAATCACTTGGAAATCTTGCAATAGGCTGTGGTACTACAACTACATCGAGCGCCTAAAGTCGCCCCTCCCTCCTCAGATAATCCGCGGTAATGCAGTCGAGGAGTGCATCTGCCGCGTCCTTCGCGACTCTCCGGTTTTCGTCGCTGCCGATGCTGAAGATGAGATGACGTCCCCTCTCCTTGAAGATGGCTCTCTGGCCTATGACAATCAACTGGCTTGGCCAGGTCCTGCGACAATCGAGCTATCCGAAGACCAATGGCCAGCAGACAGGGCTTCACTTCTCAGTTGGGCGATATCGCGTGCAGAAGTGCATTTTGATAGGTGCTGGGAAGCCGCTGTTGATGATTGGGAATCCTCTCCAAACAGAAAGGGTTCGGTAGAAGATGCCGACCCCGAGGAGGCCAGAGAGATGGTCCAGTCCGGACTCAAGATGCACATAGATCAGGTAGAGGCCTGCCTGAATGCAGCGGGTGGTCCTAAACTTGAGAGTTGGAGAGCTGGAGAGGGCCGAGAATATTGGCCACCTCCTGATGGATTCCCTCGTCTTTGGGACCAGCCGCATCCGGCCGCTCAGGACTCTGATGATATCTCATGGTGTGAGGCATGGGAGCTGGCAAGGCCTTGGTTCGTAGACCCTGATGCAGGACAGTGGAAGCAGACCACATCGCACCCAGAGGAATGGTTCCAAGGTGAGTACGATATGGTGTATGGCTGGACTGGAAAAATCAGAATAATCGACCTCAAGGCATCTATTGGAAGGGGAGATCGCTCAGCCGGATATATCGACCAACTACGCCTCTACTGCTGGCTCTGGTGGGAGACTCATGATAGGAGTGAGGAGGTCGATTCGTTGGAGATTTGGTACTTGGGTGCGGATGCAATCAAGGAAGTCGAATGCCCCTCAAGAGAAGAAATGGAAAAACTCTCAGAAGAACTCTCAGAGTTGTATGAGAAGATTCACGCAAGAAATCCCGAGATAGAAGAGTGTCCTCCCGAACCGGCCCCTCTGCACTACTTCGATTATGGTGGCGTGCCCTCTGAGGTCCCGATAGACGCCGATTCTAGGGCTCGTTGTACATACTGCGATCTGAGAGGAGTTTGCGAGGGGAGTGACCACGAACTTGACCTCCCCCTAGAACGCAACATCGACCGCTTTGGCCACAGCTGGCCAATCACTCCCCTAGGAGAGATAGTTACGCGAGTGAATGTGGTCGGCGAAGTATCTGGTCTCCGTGGACCGAATCTTTTCGAGGATGGCTCCGTCGAACTCTCATTCATTTTACAGGAGGGATACGATCGAGCCAAGGTGCAACCCTCTCGCTACGGAACTCCCAGACAAGTAACCCGATCTATAGCCAATGGAGTCAGGGTCCGCATCGAGAACGCCATGGCTTCGATGTGGAAGGGAGAGATTGTCCTTGACCTAGACCAGAAGTCCTCGGTTACCATCGCAGACGAATCCGACGAAGCCCCAATCGTCGATATTGAGACTAAGGCCAATGCCATAGGTAGGATATGGTCAATCAATGCCTTCCCTGATGGAGAAGGCGTGAGCAGATGGTCTGTGACACTGATTGACCAGACTGGATCGGCCGGAGTAGTCGCCTTCAAGCAATTCATCCCGCTTGCTGCAGCAGGAGTCACCCGAGGAGATGAGATTGCAATTCTCAATGGCGAAATAGGTGAATTCAATGGACAGCCACAAGTCAGGATAGGCCCAGGAGGGCGTCTAGTAGTCCTCCGCGATTCTTCTGAAGTACCCGGATTTTAGTGAAGTCGAACGATGGCGCCGAGAGAGGGATTTGAACCCCCGCGTCCAATGGACAGTGGATTTCGAATCCACCGCAATACCGGGCTATGCGATCTCGGCAGCGCTCCGGCCACCTGCGAATCAAACATAAGGCTGACCCGATGTGTGGGTACTGTGAGAATACAGGTCGAGCATGATGGTAATTCTCTTTCTTTAGAGTCCGAGGTACCAATCAGCATCTCCGAGATCCTAGAGAGGATGTCTATCCCTGCCTCAACCGTTCTAGCAGTTCATGAGGACACGATTGTACCTCACACTTCTGTTATCGAATCTGACATCAACCTCGAGCTAATTGTGGTCTCGTCAGGCGGATAGCCGACTAGACGTAGAAGTCACCCGACTCAACATCAGTCATAGCCAGAGTTTCCTCTAAGTCTCCTCCGGCATTCATCTCACCCAGAATCCTTGCAGCAGTTTTCTCTGTTGAATCCAGACTCAGCTCAAGTGGCAAATCGAACGCTGCTTCTATCCAAGCTGCCAATCTGTCAGCAGCAACGACATCGGCACTCGCGCCCATAGTCTCGGCAACCAGTCCAATGGTGCTTACCGAATGCAGTGTGGAGAGTGAGATTAGTAGTCCTGCGATTCCAATCATCCCTGCCTCAGGATGTTCCCTGGTTACTGGTATGTCATCCGCTTCAAGCCGCTTTCTTACATCACGGTCTGCGCATATAACGTGAATTTGCTTATCTTCTGCTCCAGCTGCCAGACCTGCGAGCACCAGCAACTGAGGAGTATCCGACTCCGAGGCGAGCTCAAGTATCGCCTCCGAGATTTCATGCTGACCTGCTGCGGTCATCGGCTGTAAATTGCCGCCTACCACAATGACCGTCCTGCCGTCGGGCAGTAAAACGGAATCTATGCGGATTCTAGGGGGGGCCAACAAGGAATCACTATCCAATGTTGAATGAGGAGGGAAGTCGGGATGTAGAATCCATGCAAGAGTGCGAGAGGGATGCTTCTCAACTAATGAGTCGACGACTAGTTTGCCAACATTCCCCACGCCCGGAACCGCTTCCAGCATTGATGCATGCTCTGGCAGACTGTCTCCGACCAGCCAGTGGATTTTGGTCCGATTCATTCCTCCTCACTCTCCTCCTTCCTAGTTGTAGGCAGAGAATCTAACCACTCATCACTCCCGACGTCCATGCGCTTGCGACGCCTAGCACCTTGAGGATCCTCGGGAGAGTACTTCATCGGCGATACTGCGGCCATGGCAGACCCACATTCTCCACATCTTGCACCTAGGCCAAACTCGCCACACGAAGTACACCTTTGCAACCTAGTCCTGACCATACTATCAGGCCGCTTGCGGCCGGAAGGGTCAATGAAGTCTATGTCTGCCAAAGGCGACTCAGAGACGTTCGGCGGCTATCGAACCCTCTACCGAAGCCATGCTTTCTGAGGCCGCCTTTTGTGCTGCCTCCCAGACTGACTCCGCGGCCTGATAGTCGGGAGCTCTGATGTCAACCCTGTAGTGAGGAGCTCCATCGTAATGACACGTGATTGTGACTTCCTCTAGATTCTCATCGCAGGCTTCTGCAGCTATGAGGGCTTCACGAATCGCATTTACTCCCTCTGGACCCCAAACTTGGATGTCAAACTCTCCCCTAATCTCTACGAATGGAGGAACGATGTTCTCTACAGCCAACTCGGTTACAACTGGGATCCAATCTCCTGTGAAGCCTGCGTCACTCAGGGCCATATCGCTAATTGCACACTCTTCTAGCGCTCCGAATAGGGTTCCGAAGATCTCTCGCATCTCGTCACATATAGCTGCAGTCTTCTTCTCATCCCAGCCGACTCTCTCAGCGGCTACACGCATCAATTGACCAGCTCTCTGCCGATTCTTCCAAGCTTGTAGTGTGTCCCTCCTACGCTCTTCAGAGACAGACTTTATTGACAGTTCAATTCTTTGCTTGTCCTTCCTTACTTGGATGGCCTTGGCCACAACTCGCTGACCCTCTCTTAGATGAGCGCTGATGTTCTTGACCCAGCCGGAAGCCACCTCTCCGATGAATACGAAACCAGTCTTCCCATCATAACTCTCGAGGTCTAAGTATGCACCGTTCTCCTTGACACTGCTGACTACGCAAATCAGCAACTCCCCTTCCTCTGGCCAAAGTTCGGAACCCGCCATATGACACCCTCACTCGAGGACGTCAATGATTGTGCTTCCGGATAAATCCGCCCTGCCTCCGGCCGGCCGCGCCAAAGTGGCGCCGCAGATGGCACAGGAGATTGAGGTTGACGCCCTGTCGAAGACAATGGCTTCTTGACCGCAGTCACGGCAATTCACTCTTAGGAATCTACCACTCATCATCTCACCTCTCACTTGTCTACTAGCTCGAACTTCCTAGCTCTCTTCCCTGCAGGAGAATGTGCCTTACCTGTCTCAGTACATCGAAAGATTAGATTGACCCTCTTAGTAGGCTTCTCGCCAGATGGCTTGGGCCTTGGAAATCCACGGTAACCAGATGTGACCTTACGGAATCTTCGCTGACCCCACTTCAGTTCACTAGCGCGGCGCTTCTTGACTCTCTCGACGGTGTGCTCTGTATGCTTACCAGCTGCCGGACTGTATCGCTTCACTGTCCTAGGCATCTTGACCATGGGCTCACCTCGCGTCCTGCGACATCGCGGCCACCAATGGCCCATTTATGAACTCTATCTAGCGTACTGCGGCGCGAATTACCCAACCAGGAGTCACAAATACGATGTAATGCCATTCACTGCCGGTGAACGTGTCCTTAGCCGCTGCTCAGGTCTGGATTGGATTCTGCCTAGTCGCCATAGGATTTGCCATGCACAGAACGGGCCCTGCTTTCAAGAGACATCCCGCCGGAGCACCTGTTGCATTGCTCGGCCTAGCTCTGATGCTACTTCACTCTGAGCATCCACCTGCGCCCGAGTCACTTCTGATGCAGAATATATTGGATTCTGGACCCTGGCTTGTCACTGCAGCAATTGGAACTTTCTTGGCACTCTCAGGAGCTCCGACATATTCTGATTCAAAGCCACTACTAATCCTAGCCGGCTGGTCAGTTATCCTTGCCTCCTGGTACCTTATGTTAGCAATTCTTCCCGAATTGAATCTGACAAGGGTACTTTCCTGGTTGAGCTCAATTCTCGGGGTAATCTTGGCAATTTCAGTCTTCGCTTTGTCAGTCAGATTTACCGAGCGCAGAACTCCCGTCGAACCGGAGACGCCTCCTCTGACAGATAAGGAGAGGAAGTACGTACAGAGCGTACTGATGCGACACTTGGAGGTATCTGATGACCCTTGAAATAGAGACAATTGCGAGCGCCTTCCTAGGCTCTGCTGCCCTCACATCTCTCATAATCATCCTTGCTATGATAGGAACTCTGAATCCTTACCATCGCCCTGCAATCCCGCTTACTAGCGCTGCCATCGTCATTTTCGCCTCGACTTATCTCCATTCCATATCCTCGGGATCAACGCTGAGTCTAATGGCTCTCAGAACTAATCTTGTAGAAGGCGCGCTTTCTATGTTCGAACTAATTTATCTCGGATTCGCAATCCTAACCGTTCTACTCATGCAAGCCACTCTTAGAAGACGTGCTGAAGACCCGCTGATAGCGCTTTCAGATGCCGAATCTGACTCCGAGTGACACGTCTCTATTGGGCAACTCTCATAACACCCCCTTCGGTCGCCGCGCTGTCCTAGGTGATAACGATGTCAAAGGGAACACCCAGTATGGGAAAGAGGCAGAAGTCCACACATATCAGGTGCAGGCGCTGCGGCAGACACTCGTATCACAAGACCAAGAGTGTCTGTGCCCACTGCGGCTATGGCGCGACTGCTAGGATTCGAAAGTACAGATGGAACAAGCGCTCACGTTCCATGGGCTCAGGCAAGTGACCCGGAAAGTGCTAAGTCCCTCACCGCAAGCGCGGTATGTTATCCGATGTGTGGTATCATCGGCATCTTGGGACATCCGGAAGCACAGGTAGCGAGTAGCATCTACGACGGCATGCTGGTACTGCAGCACCGGGGTCAAGATGCTGCGGGCATAGTCACCAGCGATTCCGATAACATCTACCACAGGCGTGCTAACGGACTTGTCAGGGACGTTTTCAGAGCCAAGCACATGTCGAACCTACTCGGACAAATGGGCATGGGACATGTTCGCTACCCTACTGCCGGCTCGAGCTCAGTGGCAGAGGCTCAGCCGTTCTACACCAATACTCCCTTTGGCGTCAGCCTAGCCCATAACGGCAATCTGAACAACACCACCGACATCATCAATGGACTGTTGGAATACGACCACAGAAGAATCAACACCAGTTCCGACTCAGAGGCCCTGCTGAACTTGTTTGCAGCCGAGATTCAGAGATCAGTAAATGGTAGGCCGGGTGGACTTGAGGCTCTTTCTGAGGACGACATCTTCCGAGCTGTAGAGAGAGTCCACCTTAGAGTCGAGGGCAGTTACAGCGTGATTGCGATGATTACGGGATGGGGACTTGTCGCATTCAGAGACCCTCATGGCATCAGACCTCTATTCATGGGAACGTGCGAAAACGAAGGTTTCATCGAGAGAATCTTCGCATCCGAGAGCGTCACATGCTCTGCTTTGGGCTTTACTCCTGAGCGGGATATATCGCCCGGTGAGGCTGCAATCGCTAGATTGGACGGTTCGTTCTCGGCCAAGCAATGCCACTCCGAGCCGGCCCACACACCGTGCATCTTCGAACATGTCTACTTCGCCCGCCCAGATTCAACCATAGATGGAATCTCAGTTCACGGAGCCCGTCTGCGAATGGGGGCTGCACTGGCTAGAAGAGTACTCAAGGAGCGCCCTGACCATGGAATAGATGCTGTGATCCCGGTCCCAGACAGCGGCAGGATAGCCGCCATGGAGATGGCGAGATCACTGAGTGTGGATTATCGAGAGGGCTTCGTGAAGAATCGCTACATAGGCAGGACATTCATCATGCCCGGCCAGTCCATGAGGAAGGATTCTGTTAAGAAGAAGCTCAACACTATCGATTGGGAGTTTGCAGGTAAGACGGTGATGATAGTCGATGACAGCATAGTGCGAGGAAATACCTCACGCAGAATCATCGATATGGCGAAGGAAGCAGGTGCAAAACAAGTCTTCTTTGCCTCATCTGCTCCTCCAATTATACATCCAAATGTGTACGGCATCGACATGCCGGCTCGTGCAGAGTATGTCGCCCACGACCGCAGCATAGAGCAGATTGCTGAGGCCATAGGAGCTGATTGGCTAATCTATCAGGAACTGGACGATTTGGTAGAGGCATGCTTAGACGGAGGCAAAGATAAGCCTGCAAACTTCGACTGCTCTTGCTTTGATGGAGTCTATGTTACCGGAGGAATCACCGAGGAGTATCTGTCTAGGGTTGAGAGTGCACGCAATGACGCAGCCAAGACATGATTCTACTGTATCGCGGACGCGGCACAATGAAGTCACACTGGACCATCACGAATCGTGAGAGGGACTATTCCTGCACTGACCACGTCCGCGGTTGCCGAGGTTGCAAGGTACTGCTGTGAATTGGAAGAGGACAACTTCGCGGTAGGATTTGACTCCGGCCGCCTGCATGTCTACGGCTCAGATGGAGTGATAATCAGTAAGGCCGAACTGAATGAGAGGATTGTCGGGCTGGCAAATTCGGATGGGAACATAGTCGCTGCAACCAGCACCGGAGGAGTTAGGGCATTACATAGCAAGCCGCTTTGGGAGTACGGCATAGAATCGGGATGTGAGATGATATGCGCACACCCCGATGGAGTCTTAGTGGCTGACTCGTCTGACAGACTGTTGCTGATTTCACCACAAGGCGGTTTGCTGGCATCAATCGAGTGCAAATCTCCGGTGGCCATTACTTACTCTACAGATGGCGTCTGCGCAGCCGCATTGGAGGACGGCAGCATACTGATTTTGGATTCTTCACTCAGGATATTGCACGAATCTCCTGCAGCCGCTGATGATATCGAGACTGTATCTTGCATGGCTTTCCGCAGAGATGGTGTTCTGATGGTTGCTAGGAACTCATTGGGAGTGGTGGTTGATGACCGCCCTGAGAACAGAATCGAGTGCTGGCATCCCGAGAAAGGTCTGCTGAACTCTACTGAGTTATTCTCTCGAGTGACCGACCTACTACCGACAGATGATGGAGTGGTGGCAGGATGCTTCGATGGAACACTGTTTAGGATGAAGATAGGTAGCAATGAGCCCGAGACCATCTTCAAATTCGATTACCAAGTGTCGAGCATCACAAGCTGGGGAGACGATCTATTGGTTTCCTCTTGGTTCGATGTTTTCAGAGTCTCCAATAACGGCTCGATAATGTGGCAGTTTGAGCATCCTGGAATCGTCGATAGTATACTTTCTCTAGGGGAGAGAGTAGCCCTGATTGGTGATGACCGTAAGTCAGGCAGTACTCCGGCACCAATCGTTATCATCGATCCAGATACGCCAGCCACAGAAGATTACTCTTCTCAAGAAAATGAAGCCGATGTGGGCGCGGAGTTCTCAGGAGCCCTCTCGCCCGAAGAGGAGGCCATTGCTGAGTCCAGGCCAAAAGTCAACATAGAATCGAATCAGATTCTCCATGACCTCAATGAGGAGAGCGAGGTAGAATCGGAAGAAGCAGAGCCTGAACCTGACATCTTGGAGGAATTGTCTGCTTCAGCGCGGGCAATCAACCTGCCTCCCGTTGCAGATGCGGGCGAAGACATCACGGTTGAAGCGGATGATGAGGACAAGGCCGAGATTCTCCTCGACGGCAGTCGTTCGTTTGACCCAGACGGAGACATAGCTTCGTGGGCTTGGGAGGATGAAAGACAGAGAGTAATCGGACACAGCGACAGAATCAGAGTCAGGTTGGCAAAAGGTGTACATATCTTCTATCTAACAGTAACAGATGACAGAGGTTCTGCGACCAAGTCGTCAATAACTGTTCACGTGAAGTGATTACAGTTTGGCCAACTCTGACTTGAGAGCAGGCAGTGCATCTTCCCAAGTAGCAACTATTCCATAGTCGGCAACTCCGAAGATTGGGGCATCAGGATCTTTGTTTATCGCAACGATGTACTTACTGGTCTTCATACCAGCTAGATGCTGAATCGCCCCGCTAATCCCCACCGCGATGTACAGACTCGGTGTGACAGTCTTCCCGGTCTGGCCAACCTGCATACTATGGGGAATCTCTTCCCAAGTATCAACAGCAGCTCTGCTAGCACCAACAGCAGCCCCGATGATATCTGCAACTTCATTGAGGTGAGAGAAGTTGGAAGGATCTCCCATTCCTCTCCCTCCGGAGATGATGATGTCAGCCTCTGTGACATCCAGCCTCTCGCTGGCCTTTGCTATAGCCTCCTTGACCGCCAATCCTACATCTGCACTCTGATTTACTGTGTTAACCGCGGCACTCCCTCCACCGGATGCGGCATCGAAGGCATTGGCTCTCAGGGTAATCACACATGGAGCTGAGACATTCGATGTCTCCGTCGCCTTCCCTGAGTATATGGGCCTAGTAACAATCATCCCAGCCTCCAGTCCGGTTGCATCTTGGATAACTGGAATCTTTCTGATTGCAGCCAAGGATGCTGCAATGTCCCTTCCTCTGGGAGATGCTGCTGCGAGGACTAAATCTCCAGTGGCCTGTGAGTCCAGAGCAGTAGCCCATGCCCCTCCCTCGTAGGTCCCAAAACAGTCGCCCTCGACTGAGATGACCTTGGAAACTCCGGAAATCGAAGCAGCCTCTGATGCCCCGACTCCTCCAGGACATAGCACGGTTGTCGTACCTCCAATTGAAGAAGCAGCACCGACTAATTGGGCGGTGACCGATGTCAGTCCATCAGCAGTTGAATCAGCGATTACTGTTACATCCATTTAATCACCTAGATTACGTTGGCCTCGTCTCTTAGCTTGCCCACCACAGTGGCTACCGAATCAGCTCCCTCGAACTTCTGTCCGGGCGGCTTCTCGGG
>CEUP01049952.1_pt1 | contig 12284 bp, 10 predicted proteins | sample 531371 | NCBI WGS metagenome assembly CEUP01 (sample SAMEA2622738, study PRJEB7988) | marine metagenome | biome: marine biome (ENVO:00000447); feature: marine epipelagic mixed layer (ENVO:xxxxxxxxx); material: "saline water (ENVO:00002010), including plankton (ENVO:xxxxxxxx)" | depth 150 m
GATGATAATATTTATCGCGTAACCGATGAGTTAGCACAGTCAGATACCTACTTGCGCCTCAAGCCAGAGCTTGAAGCCATTGGCGGAATTGGCAAACACCGGTTTAAGGCTACTTATACTGGCGATTATGCTAAATTTTCTGACGCCAACGATGCCGATTATATCGACCACGATTTGCGTGGCAGAATCGACTTTGCGCATACCTTACGATTCAGCACTCTTTTTGAAGCCGGATATCAAAAAGATCATGAAGACCCGGGTTCAATAAACCGCCTCCAGCTAGACATGACTGAATACAACAAATACGATCAAAACTTTTTACTAGCAGGTTTAGCGTATGGTTCAGAAGAAGCTATTGGCCGTATCGCGTTTAATTACAGGCGCACCGATAAGGACTATACAACAAACAATTTAGATTATTTGGATTTCGTTGGCGACCAATATACAGGCCGCTTTACGTACCGTGTAGCTTCCAACACAAGAATTTATGCCGAAGCCGTAATATCCGAACAGGATTATACACCCGGCGTAAATTTCGAGCTGGACAACACGTATAAGCGTTACCGGGCCGGTATTACCTGGGATTTTACCGGCAAGCTCACAGGTGATGTAAACGTGGGTTATCAGGACAGAGACTACGATCTTGATACTATTAGGGATATTGATGGTTTAGCTTATGATGGCAAAATTAGCTGGGCAATTAATACCTATACAAAAGTAGAGGCTAAAGCAAAGCGCGAATCTATTGATTCCTCGTTAGAGGAAGCCGGCGGATTTTTGCGAACCACTTACTCTCTTGGTTTAAAGCACGAACTAACAGAGCGCTTAAAATTAGAAGCTGACGCAGGTTACTCGAAAGACGAACTGGTATTCAGCGCTGCGCGAGAAGACACACGTTATGCCTATCAATTTGGTGTAGAGTATGAATTACTGCGCAATGTGATACTGGCGGCAGATTACACCTACGAAGAAAGGGATTCAACATTAGCAATTGCCGATTACCAGGCCAATGTTATTGGTTTAAGTGTAATCGTATCATTGGACGATTAAATACTATGTTTACTCAATTCCATCAAATTAATAGATATACTCTAGCCGTATTATCAGCGCTGTTTTTATTAGTAATTGCAATAAATAATGCCAGCGCCCAGGACTTACAGCACTATAAATTAAGCGCAGACGATGTTATCAGTGTAACAGTGTTTGATGAACCGGACTTAAGCTTAAGAGAAGCACGGGTTTCCAGTACCGGTACCATCGCTATGCCATTAATTGGTCAAATTAGTGTAAAAGGCTTAAGCGTAGCCGACGCCGAGAAGCTCATTTACAACGCGTATTTAGGGGATTACCTTAAAAAGCCTGACATCACCATCACCATCGTTGAGTACCGCCAGTTTTACGTGAATGGCGAAGTAGACAAACCCGGCGGTTACAGTTACCGCGAGGGCATGACGGTTCAACGTGCTATTACCCTGGCCGGCGGTTTTACCGAGCGTGCATCACGCACCAATATTAAACTAATCAGAGAAAACGGAAATGGTGTAGTTATTGATGCAAGCCTTACCACAACAGTGCAACCCGGTGACGTTATAACCGTTGAAGAAAGCTTTTTCTAAAAGGATTTGATGTATGCAAACTATGGACTACAGCGGGCCGGCTAATTCGCAAGATGATGACATCATCGATATCGGCCAGTACATTCGTATACTAAAACGCCGAAAATGGAGTATTGCATTCATTACTCTCGTTTTTATTGCACTGGCTATTGTTTATATCAGCAAAGCGACGCCAATCTATCAGGCGTCAGCTAAAATACAGGCTGACCCCATTCAGCCCAATGCAACCGCGCAAGATCAATATGTAATGAATTCTATGGTGTTTTTGTTTTACGAAACACAGTACGAAATCATCCAGTCCCGCAAGGTGGCGGAAACTGTAGTCGATAAACTCAATTTGGTCGAGAGATACAAACAAGAACTGGCCGAAGCTAAAGCCAGTGGAGAAAACGAAAGCCTGATTAAAGATATCAAAAAATTTATTAAATCACTTATCCCAAAAGAGGAAGACGAACAAACTACCAGCACGCAACAGCTTTCCGATGCGCAACTACGCACCATTCTAGCCCAGGGTATTCAGGCAGGTTTGAGTGTTGAAGGCGGAACGCAAAGCCAGATAATCAACATTAGCTACCAACATGAAGATCCTGCGCTTGCAGCCGATATAGTCAATGCCATCAGCGAATCCTATATTCAATTCGGTTTAGAGGCCCGCTTGAACCAGATTAAAGATACCGCGGAATGGCTAACAGAACAGTTAGAAGAATTACGACAAACACTACAAGCGTCAGAAGATAAATTACGCGATTTTCGGTTATCACAAAACCTTATGGATACCGAGCAACAACAGCGCATTGCCAATACGCAGCTCCAAACACTGAATACCGAGCTTGTACGTGCCCAAACACAGCTTTCACAAGCTAAAGAGCTGTACACACAAATCACTCAGGTAGAAAGCTCCGGTGGCGATTACCGCTCATTAGGCCCGGTATTGCAAAGTAATACCATTCGGGATTTAGTGCGGGAAGAAAGTACACTTAGCCGTAAAGTGCAGGAATTAAGCGAGCGCTACGGTGAAAAGCACCCTAAAATGATTGCCGCACGCTCCGATTTAGCCAGCGCCCAGGCCAACCTAGATAGAGAAGCGGCAAAAATAGTCGAGAGCATTAAAAAAGACTACCGCTCAGCGCAAGCACAGGAACAAAACATAAAGCGGCTGATTACAGAAACCCGTGAAGGGCTACAATCCTACCAAGGCGATAGTTTTGAACTAACGCGACTAGAACGCGAAGTAGAAAATAACCGCCGTATTTATGAAAGCTTCCTAGGTAAATTAATGGAAGCCGATGTATCCGGCGATTACGACGCGTCAAACATCAGAGTAATAGACAGTGCAACAATACCTGAGTTTCCAGTTAAACCACGATCTGCTTTGGTATTGGCGGCAAGTATCATTTTTGGGGTATTTTTCGGCGTAGTATTCGCTTTCATCCGGGAATTAATGGGTAACGTTTTCAGAACACCTGACCAACTTGAGCAAGAACTGCATTTGCCTTCTCTGGGCGTTACACCATTAGTTAAAAAGAAAAAAGGCGCTGTACCACCAGAGCAACAGTATATAGCGGACCAACGAAGTACCTTTGCGGAGGCGATCAATACCATCAGAACAGGGTTAATGTTTTCGAATATTGATAACCCTCCTAAATCCATTTTGATTACCTCAACCAATGGCTCAGAAGGTAAAACAACGCTGGCAATAAACTTAGCCGTTTCATTGAGCCAAATAGACAAAACCCTATTAATCGAAATGGATTTGCGTAAGCCCGCTGTAGGTAAAGACCTGGGCATTAAAGCCGAAATGGGATTGAGTGACCTACTAAGCGGTAAAACCGATACTAACGTATTCCATCAGGTAGACGGCGCGCCAAATCTAAGCGTTATTACGTGTGGAACAATACCTCCTAACCCAATGGAGCTTATTTCCAGTAAGCGTTTTGCTAACCTACTTCATTCGTTAAGTGAACGCTTTACTCATATAGTAATAGACAGCCCGCCTACCTTACCGGTAAGTGATTCATGCGTGTTAGCAAAAATGGTTGACGCGACGATAGTCGCAGTAAAAGCAGAAGACACCAAAATTAGCATGGCGAAAGAAACCATTACCCGGTTGAACAAAGTAAATGCCACAATTACAGGTGTTGTACTTACTCAAGCTTCACCACAAAAAATGAGCTACTACGGTGAACATTATTACCAAGATAGTTACTATGGCGTGGAACCGGCTAAGTCTTGAGATTAGTAAACTTAATTGATACTCCACCACTAAATAATCTTTGGCGCCTAATGGCGCCAAATTTTTCAAAGCATTTAACAGTTTTGAATTTTTTGTTGAAACCGAATGAACTCCGTAATTGAAGATACATACTTTTTTTATAGGCATTGTTTCCAGAGCAACATTGGCGACAGAGAGAAAACAAAGCTTGTCGAGCTTACAGTATATCATCCTCATTTGAGTAGATTTGCGGCACTCCTACCATTTAACCGAGTGGATAATATAGGTGTTGAACGAATAGTAGAGTCAAAATTCAACGCGATAAAAATGGCCATTATTGCTACCAACTTAAAACAACAAGTTTTTATTCAAGGTTTAGCAAGAAGTTTGGAAGCACAGTCAATTCAAGTAATCTTGCTGAAATCTTCAGCTTTAAATGGCTATATATACACAGATGGTCACTGTCGAGGTAACTCAGATATAGACATATTAGTGCACCCTAAACATCAAAAACGCTTAGAAGAGATACTTTGCAACGTAGCACTATTGCACGATAAGACAGACTCTGAACCGTTTGACGGCTTATATGAAAAGACTTGGATCAGTAAACAAGATCCAACACTGTTCTTAGATGTACATACTGACTTAACTAACCCGAAACTCTTTAATATCAGTCCTACTGACATTCTGGCAACTAGCCTTTCACACCCAAAATATAAATCCGAAGCTATTCGTGTAATGTCACCAGAACATAACTTTATCCATGCAGGGCTACATATATTTGGTGATGGCTATTTACCTCATCATAGCCTTGTAGACGCTATAGCCATTAGCGAAAAAGAAAAGCTCAATTGGGAATGCATTGAAAGTACGAGCAAAAGCTGGGGTTGTTCATTAATAACAAAGTTACTTCGCAATGAACTAAAAAATACAGTGGCTATGAATACTGAACCAAAATGCTCTAAACAGGCCCCTATCCGATTAAATATAGGTAGGAAAATACTCGCCAAACACTACCCAGTTAAAACTCTCAGAAGGAGAGTACAGCAAGCATTATTGCAGTTTGCCTTGGTAGATAGTCTTTCAAAAGTAATGACCACACAGAGCCATTACGTTCGTTTAAAGCTATTTGGTCAGTAGTCTTTCTCTTATAAGATAAAAAACAATTTGCGGACAATTGACAAAATAGCGCCTAAAACGCTTTATTGGCGATTGTGTGAACCTGAATAACCACTCCAAATACATGTCTTGAATGAACTTCGGAGCTCTGGTTTCTTTACCAGTTAAATAGTCTATTGATGCCCCAACGCACAGTATAACTCCCCCACTAACTCGTTCCTGAATTTTAGCTGCAATAATCTCTTGCTGAGGGCTTCCTACAGCCAGAAAAACCAAATCGGCACTCGAATTAACCACAAAATCGACTGTTTTATTAACTTCATTCGAATCTTTTATAAACCCCATAGGTGGTTCATAGTGAGCTAAAAGGGTTTCATCCAAATTGTAAATCGCGGCTAACTTGGTGACTTCATCAAAATGAGAACCAATGATCGTTGTCTTTCGCTTCTGAATGATTTCGTTCTGAAACAGAAGAGCAGTCAAGTCACTACCCGTTACAGTTTTAAGTCGACTCCCAAAAAAGAGCTTTACCAGTAAACTTAAAATTCGACTATCGTTTAAACAAAAATTCATACGCCGATAAATATCTTTAATTTCAGCATTTTTCTCTATTCTTACAAAATGGTCAATGTTCGGGGTGGCCAAAGTAAAGCTAGTACCAGAAAGAATGGACTTAACGATGTATTCTGATACTTCCTTCATATCTCTGTTAACTAGAGATATGCCGAATAATTGAAAATCGCTAGTGCAATTCACTATATCTACCTATTAGCCCAGGCCATCAGCATATTAATACCTAGGCGCTTTTTGACCCAATGGACAGCAAGCAAATTTTGCATGGCAATAGCAATGGCTACTGAAATCGCGGCCCCCAATCCACCATAAAGTGGGACTAAAATTAACGATAACGTAATAACAATTAATCCACTAACTATAGAAGAATTACGCAAATCTTTTTCATTACCAGACATAGATAACAGATACCCTACCGACCCAGTAATAGCATTAACAAATTGACCTACTGCCAAAATTTGCAAGTAAATTGCTGCGCTATCAAATTCTTCACCGAACAAAGACAATATTTCTTTAGGGAACACAAACATTATTATCAAAATAGGAAATGAAACAACGCTCAATAACCTTGCAGAATAATAAGCGACACTAGCTAACTGCTCGTGGTTTTGCGATTTATGAAGATGCGCGAATTTTGGAGCAACTACAGTATTTATAGCTGTTAGTACAAAAATCATCAGCATTGCTGTTCGCTGCGCAGCGGTAAATAGTGCAACTTCAGAAGATGTTGACCAAATGCCAAGAAAAATACTCCCCGACCACTGAATCAACTGCCCTACGAACATTACTAACCATAAGGGAAGGCAACTAGAAAACAGCACATGCCAACTTATAGCGCTTCCGTTTATCTTAGGCAATTTGTAAAACCAAAACATCAGAGCCAAAAGCGTTGTCAAAGTTGATGCAATCATGAAATAAGCTGGTAATTCTGAAGGTGGTACATCACCAAAGAAAATGAATAAAACCATTAGGACATTTGTTGAGACATTTAGGATGAGTACTGACAGTAATGTTCGGTGCCTTCCCTGCAAGCCCATTGCCAGTATCGCTGATATAGCCAATAGAGAAATAAAAGGACTCATTACTTTAAAATAGTCTGACAAACGCTCATCTTTAAATACGTCTACAGCTAGAAAATCAGAAAAAAAGTAAGAAAGTATTGAAAATACGGTAGAAATACAAAAAACCAACAAAAGGCTTTTATTCATAACATCATTGACAATACTCCACTCACCGACAGAGGAAGAACTCCCAATAAACCTCAACAACGTATTGTCTAAGCCAACTCTCGTAAACACCGCTATTAAGCTAAAAACACTAAAGGTCAAAAAAAACAGCCCCGAAACATCAGGGCCATACTTGCGTGTCAAAAAAATAGAAAAAATAAGTGCAGCAACTGCTCCGAAACTTCTGACACCCAAACTCAATAGTGCTGAAAACAACACTTGTCGATTCTTCATAAGGCGACCTATTTTAAATAACGAAGAAGTAAATCTTCATACTGCTTCAAGATCATATCCCACTGAAAATTTGCATTAAAATTCAAACGAGTTGAATGCGACAGAGAATCAACCAACTTACTGTCAGAGAAAATCTGTTCAAAAGCTCTAGAAATTTCAGACTCATTTTTAAAATAAATAGCCCCATCTTTAGCCACCCAACGATTGAACTTGTTGTCATGAGCCAAAATAGCATTTCCGGTACCCAATGATTCAACCAAAGAAGGATTCGTTCCACCAACAGTGTGACCGTGAACATAGCAAGTCGCGAAAAATCGTAAAGCACTGACAACTTTGACGTCGTAAATAGCACCTACAAACTTCACTTCGCTCGAAGCGGCTTCTAACACTTGCCGATGGTAGGGATGTTCTTTATCGTACTTCCCTAAAACAACAAGCTTTTTACCTCGAGCAGAGGAAGAAAAACCCTTAACGATTTCCAATAATGAATTTTCTGGCTCTGGACGAGCAATAACAATCGCGTACTCACCAGGCGTTAAATCGAAAGGCTCTATTAATGAAACGTCAGAGGAAAGAACCTCCAAACCACCATAGGCAATTGTTTCAATTTTTTTTCGACTAACCCGCGTTGCGAGATGATCTGCAATGCATGGGTGGTCTGCGACCAAATGACTTCCAAACCAACAACCAAACCTTTCATTAATCCAGAACCAAGACTTTGCTACCACTCCCCACTTGTCACGCTTCCATTCGATTCCATCCATATTAATGACATTTGGGATTCGCTTTAAACGATAAAGTAAATTAAAGATTGCAGTGTTGTAACCAAGAGTTAGCACTAAGCAATCACGTGAAAAAGAATGGACAACCGAACGATAATCAAAAAGAACAGTTCCAAACGCACCATCACTTTCTTCAGGAATCGTAATTAACTTGATCCCATTCCAATTCTTTTCAGAATAGTCCTCACCCTGCTCACCTTGACAATAAACAGTAACATCCCAAGATCTTTTTGAAAGGTATAGTGCTAAATACTCTGCAAACGTCTCAAAGCCTCCATGTGATGCTGGTATACCTCTGATTCCATTAATAACTAATTTATTTTTTTCCATCATTTATCATTTCTTGTATTACATTAAGTATCTTTCTTCCATAAACATCGACAGAAAAATCGTTTAATGCGGCCTCATAACCTCTCCGTGCTAATTCAGCTCTTAAAGTGCTATTTGTAATAGCGTCGTTCAGTTTCTCTGACAATGAAAGAACATTATTTGGTTCAAACAACAAGCCATTACCGTTTGCAAGAATCTCTGCTAAGCCTCCATGGTTAGAACCAATTACAGGGATAGCGCGAGCCATTGCTTCTATCGCTACCATTCCAAAAGGTTCTGGTTCTGTCGATGGGACAACTAGTAGATCTATGTTCTTCCAGAAATCATGATTAGAAATAAAACCGTGAAACGTGAACCTACTGGACAGCTGATAACAAGAAAGCTTAGCCTTCAACTCATCAATAAAATAAGATTGTTGACCATATACGTCTCCGTAAAAATGAACTGAAAAGTTTAACTTGTTATCAAGTCGGCTTATTGCATCTATCAAGAGGGAATGACCTTTCCATTTATTAATTCTGCCTACCAACGCAACTTTTAAGACTTTATCTTCTTTAAATTCCTCATACATATAGGTTTGAGCTTCAACTCCATTATGGACCACCTCTCCCCTCTTATTTATACCACCATTATTAACAAACCATTGGTAACTAGCATTACTGTTAAAAATCAGATATCTATTAAAACACGAGTAATTGAAACACATTAATTTGGATAAGAACTTGGGCTTTAAAATAATTTCATGTACGTGACCTATTGTTTTCCCGCCTAACAGCCCATAAAAAAACGCACCAAAAACCGCCATTGTATTTGAATAAACAATATGTCTATCATATTTCTTATTCAATCGATATAGCAGTAAACCGCACTTAATCATCCTGACGGGAAGGCCTAATATACGCTTGAGACCTAAGCTAGCTCTCTCAATCTTTACCACATCACTAATTATAACATTACAAAATTTTTCTAGTCTTTGTTGCAAGAGCCCATATTCAGGAAGAATTACATTAATCTCTATCTCGGCGTCACAATCACTTAAATACTTAACCAATTGTAACAATGTAATGTCAGAGCCATATAACTCTGATGATTGGTGAATAAATGTAATACCGTTCATGAATTTACTTATAGAAAAAATTTCGAGTTATAGACTTATACTTGACTTCATATGAACCCATAAAAAAAGAAAGTATAAAAAAAATAAAAAACTTAATATATATAGAAGAATTAAAAGCAAGCCTTAAAAGGAAAAAATTAAAACCTCTGTTGTCGTGCAAATAATATTGAAAGCCCTTTAACACATTACCAAGCTTAGAGTCGTCATAACCACCGGTGTGAACATACTTAATAGTAGAATCTATAAGACGACTAATATTTAGTTTCCTTGCATTTGAGCACAGCAATAGATCTTCACCGTACATAAATATTTCTTGACTAAACCCACCTAACTCGACCCAAGTCTCCTTAGTAAAAGCTAGTAGCGATGCCTCGATCCAATCCACTGCAAATTCTTTACAAAAAGATATATTATTCACTCTGTAAGTACGTGATGGGAAAAATAGTATATCTAACGAGTCTGGAAATCGACCATATGCCTTTTTTCTATTCATAAATTCATCATACATATCCCCCCCCAATAAACACCTTGGGTGTTTTAATATTGAGCGCGTAACAAATGACAGCGGCACTGTGATATATGCATCAAGATTTATTAAACAAACATTTGAATAAATTGACTTTTCTACACCCAAATTGTTAGCCATACCAAAACCAACATTTTCGTTCATAGGATAATAATCTATTCTAAATGAATAATCATCAAAAGAATTGTAAAAAACAGTCCTATCACTATTATCGACAATTACCAACTGCAAACCAATTAAATCATTATTTTCTTCAATTGAGTCCAACAGCCTATTTAAGTAAAAATCCGAATTATAAGCAACGACTATTAATGACAAATACGATGAGGAATCAGTCATAATAACTCTACTTTTCTTAATTTAAAGCTAATAGCAACACCAATAAAAAATATCATTTGTGACAACGCTTGCTTGTTATACAAACCTGAAATAACAAATGTTGTTAGCAGCATTATAATCACCAACACAAATATAAATAAGTCTTGAGAGTAACATATTCTATTGATTGTAGAATTAAACAAATTAACGAAGAAGATAAGGTAACACAATAATCCAGCGGCTCCAGTTTTTAATAATAAAAACGCAAACCCATTATGAAGTATTGGTATATATTTAAAGCTTTCACCGCCAAGATCCATTAATATCTTTAAGTCAAGTAGATACCCAGCTCCCTTCCCAATAAACAATTCGAGATTATTCGAAGCAAAGTATTCGCTCATAGCTCTGTGAGTCTCATACGCCCTCCAGCGCTCATTAATATCTACTAAAGTCCAATGTTGCGTTGAAGAAACTTCTTGCAATGAAAATATTAACTTATTGTAAAAAGTAGTACCTTCCAATGAAAATAAAATAAACGATGCTGTCACTACAATAAACGAAGTAATTACTAACTTTTTGTAAAGTGAAACTCCTAAAAACCTCAAGTTTATAATCACAACGCTTAAAAACGTTATAACCCACATTGTTCGGCTAAAAGATAATGAGATAGATAACAAAATAAAAATTGCGGCTATTGAAAGAGCGATATTTCTTTCTAATTTACTATTTTTAATTTTCTCAATAATAAATACCAGTGCAAAAACGGACAAATAAGAACTTTTCCCTACTTCATCTCTTATCGCTTTATAATCGTTAGCTCCAGAAAAACCTATAGTGTTATAGTCATAAATGAATTTTATTGAAAGAAATAGCCCCAAAGAAATTACCAACCAAATCAGCCTATCTTTATTCCTCACTTTACTGCCCACATAAAACCCAGCAAAAATAATTATAATAGGATTAACAAAATACCATATATCCTTTGCTATATTATAAATACTCCTATTCTCAAATAAGCCCGCCATAGCAATAAACGGGATAAGGAGTAAAGGCATGGTCAACTTTAATAAATATAAATTACTAGAACGAGATGAATTAAAAAACAGGCCAATTGCTAACACTGTTATTGCCATAGAGATAGCGGGAGGTAAAAATTGGTAACTAACAAAAATTATCAGTATAAAAAAAACAGCAAAGCTTTCATATTGGATTTTCAAATTCAACTTATTTCCCTTATATTTTTTTCCTTCAAAAGCAATTTAAATTTTGAAAAGTTAACTTCAAAATCATCTCTAACATCCTTACTAACTTCCACTTTATCTATTGCTGTGTCTAATTTTTTTCTATTAACTTTATCAAGCCACATAGCAATACGTAACTTCATCGATTCATTAAGTAGCCATTTTGTCCAAGTAAGCTTTCTCTTTCTATTCCAAAGAAATTTATTAATAAACGCGAGTCGAGGCTTGTTATTTTCATTTGCTTTGACATTCAAATCCGCGAGGCTTTGGATTGATTTTATACCAATAAAGTTGAAAATTTTTTCATAAGTTTCTAGTTTTCTATCACCAACAAGAGCATCAAAGTTAATGACAAGTAAATTTTCTTTATCAAAATTATCCAATATATTTTCAATGATTTCTTTATAGCTTGAACGTTTTTTGTAACCAAAGTGCTCCAATAGTTGATTTTCTAATTTTTTAAATCGAAAAGGCTCTTCTCTAACAGCTGCTTCAAAATCTAATTTTTCAATATTTCGTCTTTGGTTCATTTTCCACTGAGAGTATGCTCTTGCTAGTGGTTCTCTATATATAAAAATTATCTTAGATCTTGGATTGTATTCACTAATCAATTTCAGTGCCTTTTCATCTCTTGTGTAATCTGGATCTACCTCTAACCAAATATCCTTGTTTTCATCAAATTGATCATGATACCAAACTAGCCCCTTCTTGTTTCTTTGTTCATCACAAAAAAAGTGAGTTTCTTTAATCAAAGGTAATGATAGTTTAGGTTCTTTTGACAAAACTTCATGAATTGTCGTTGTGCCAGCTTTTTGTGCGCCTACAACGAAACATCCTACTTTTTTATTACCTATTTGGTTACTAGTAAACATTCTTCCCCACAAATCCTCTAAATAGCGTAAAAATCACAATCTTAAAATCCATCCAGATACTCCAGTTCCGGATGTATTCCAGATCGTATTTAATGCGCATTTCCATTTTTTCGACGGT
>CEUP01033148.1_pt1 | contig 12200 bp, 11 predicted proteins | sample 531371 | NCBI WGS metagenome assembly CEUP01 (sample SAMEA2622738, study PRJEB7988) | marine metagenome | biome: marine biome (ENVO:00000447); feature: marine epipelagic mixed layer (ENVO:xxxxxxxxx); material: "saline water (ENVO:00002010), including plankton (ENVO:xxxxxxxx)" | depth 150 m
GCCTTGCCGCTACAGCAAGGCATTGAAGTGTAAACATGGGCTGAAACCCGCAATTTCTAACAGATTCCTAACGATAGGCAGATAAATAACAAAAATTACTGTCCAATTAAGCCAGGCTCACCTCGGAAGATCACTCGATCATTACCGCGATATATACCAAAAGTCACCACCGAAGACGGATCCTCATCACCCAGACCTCGCCAATCATATTGAAGCCACGGTTGATTAAGGCTATTACCACACCCTGTTGTAATGCCATCCGGACGTTCACCGCCTAATCGCATCCAAAATTGGACTTGTTCACGGACAGTATGAGAGCTGTCAGGCTCAGCTCGTACAGCATCACTTTCACCAGAAGTAACATGTTCCCAAGGGGCCGAATCTGAGCCACTCAGCGCTGAGCCTGAAGTCGTCCCAGAAGGCCACACGGTCTCTTTGCATACATAACTGGTTGACGTTGCTAGCTCAGAGACACTGTCATCAGTATTCACTTCAAACGTATTACCATTCCAAAACTCAACTCTAAGCGGGACTTCAACGCTGCTTGTCGTACTAGTGGTGGCACTATGTAATACCAAACGACCGTAACGCGCTGGTGGTTGACTTGGCAGATTTTGCTCGGTAACAGCAGCAAGAGGATCAAAAGAAGCAGGATCGCTCGCTGGCAATAAATTCAAACCAAACTCAGTGGCCACCGAAGAAGCGCTCCCCGTGTTAAATGGCCCATTAGCCGCAGTTCGCGAGGGTGTTTCAGAAACGTAATTACGTGCCAGTACTGCGTTGCTGTCACTCACTAACCAATGAGATGTTCCATCTCCTGCTGCAGACCAACCGCCACTCGCTAGATCCAGCGTCAATTCATTCGGAATATTACTATCTTGCTTAACACTGAAGCTGGCTTGCAACGCACTGGCCAACAAATGATAGTTACTTACTGGGGTTGTTGATCCCAAAGGATAAGGCACGACCTCTATCTCAGCACGGTTATAGGCTTGATCCAAATACGCGATCCCCCCTTGGCCAACAACAGCTTGCCAATCAGAGCGAGTAATATTGAAACTTGCGGGATAGAAGCGACCAATTTCTGCAGTTACTCCCGGAATATTAAAACCCGATTGTGATAGATAGTTATCTTGTCCCGCAGAAATCGCTAGAGTCCCAACATCAGTCCAATTTAAGGCTCGCGATTGATTCACTTCTGACTGAAGTACCTCGACACTTAGACCGTCCAAAGGTAATCCATCAAGTGATAAGCTCCCTAAAACGCCTCCGGAAGGGTACGCCACGGGCAGCTGTTGCAATACTGACTGAGCGATATAGCCATTATGAGTGAAGTAACTGGCCGTTGTCGGAACTCCACACAAACTGGTCGCCTTCAATCCCGAATTAGGTATCCCATCATTATTACTATCTAAACTTGATTGCCAGTTAAATGCCTTAAGGTAAACGTCCACATTGGAGCCTGCGCTCGCAAGACCGCCGGTTGCTTCAGTAGTATTGTCAGGCAGCGCCCCATTTTGTGCACAGAATGTGGTGGCAAAGGGACGAAAGTAAAATCGCTCTGTTGAAGTCAGGTTTTGAACTCCCGTATCACCCGTTCCGGTCAAGTCGACAATCCCTGCATCATCAAATCTCAGTTTTAACGAGCCATCAGCCGCGGCTTCTGTCCCACCAGCCACCCCATCTCTAAAGGTCAGTGGTATACGAGTATTTGCTTCTTCCCAAGGACGATTATTGTATGAGATCTGCATCCGACTAGAACTACTCGCAGGCAGCTGCGTTGTTGAAAGATCGACAACGACACTTCCGTCAACGTCAATGACTCTACAATTGAGTTGGTTCCCTGAGCCTTGCGCACCACGCACCATCACTCGAAAAGGAAATTCACGCCCCGCAACCTGATAAAAGTCGTTACCGTCTACACCATCAGACGGCACGATACTCGCGCTTTGGGCAAGAAAAACGTAAGGTCCCGCCGACTCAGTTAAGCCCTCGCTACTGACGTTTGCAGTGATGTTATAATCATTAATAAACTTGCTGTGAATAAAACCTCTAACTGTCGCAGGGGAACCATTCGGAAAGACTGCATTGTAATCATGGTCATTCTTACATTGGGCCGTTGTCATGTTGCCATCAGGACTCCAACAAGCGTAATCCCGACCTGAAACAGGGAAAGTTTCGACGAACAAACTTTGCCCTTCCCCATCCACAACATTTCCGGTATCAGCATCAATCAAAGAAAAATCAATTGGAATACCATCACATGCTAAACCAGAAGCTGTTAGCGGAGTAATTTTTAGCGCCAGGTTCTTCGACTGGTCCTGACATAAGTGCCTTTCATTGTAGACATCTAATACTTGCGCAGAAGATAGGGCAGAACTGTACAATTGCACTTCATCAATAAAGCCATCAAACCCTCGATAAGCTTGGTCTTGACCAATCTGGAAAGGCATCGTATTTGTCAATAATTTCGGCGTTAGAATAGGTACATAGTAATAAGAACTCAGTTGTCCATTTATGTACATTTTCGCTTGAGTGGGACGATTGGCATCATAAGTCACCGTAACGTGAGTCCATTGATTCAATGGCACGGTCCGAGCACTGTATAGGTTATAAGCAGGATAACCAGAGGTATTCACCTGCCAGTACCAATAGATATAACCACTCGAAGTCAGATGAAACTCATAGTTAGTATCTTTCGTTACAATTGACGCAAGATCGGAGGAAGGGTAACTCTTGGGATATATCCATGCTGAAACAGAGACTTCTTCACTCATACTTAACTGTGAAGAATGAGGAACTTCCACATATTGGTCACTAACACGAGAAAAATCTCCATAACCACACGTGCCAAAGCTATTGGCATCATTAGGCCAAGCAGGTAAATCAACCGCACTCGTGACTCCATTGACAGCGGTACCATGATGGTTGTTGCCAGACGTGTCCTTCACCTCGCCACTATTGCCAGACCAAGACTCTTCTAGATGGAACTTCGCAACAGGCGAAGGCGTGGGATCACTAAAACAGGCACTTTGACCGACGATAGCACTGTGTTGACTAGGCATCGTCAGCTCAGGAGTTGAAACTGCGCCAAATACATAAGTCCCACTTCCTATTCGGACATGGTTAGCCGAAATCAGAGCGTGAATATCAACAGCGCTCACTCGATCTCGAAACCACACATCGCCTTCAGGCGCATTTATCCATAGTGTATCTGTCTCCGTTTCTTGAGTTTCTACATCGACTGAAGCACCAATGTAGACAAAACCTCTATCTGACGGTCGAGCTGCGTCTACTACAATTTTCAATTGAACATCACTACCAAACTCTAATTTGGACCCTGGCGCCAATACAGAGAGTTTATGATGTAAGTACCGACCGGGAGCAGTAAAATCTAATGTAGCAGCAGCGTTTGCAGTAAAGTCTTTAACAATATATCCAGGGGTGAGTTTTACTCTCACTTCATAATCGTAATATGTATTGTTGATGATGAGGTTGCTAAAGTTACCGGTTACGGTCAAGGTTACTTGCTTTTGAGCATCATCGATATTGACCGTACACCAACTACCACAATTAACATTATCAAAATCACTTACCGTTAAACTTTTGTTCACTCTTGAAAAATCATAGGTCGTGACCGTTGGCTTACTGCCTTTGTCGCTCGTTGCCCCAGCCGAACAAAAACCCGCCTCACAACTGGTGAATTGACTGTAGTCGATAACATTATCAAAAGGTACGAGTAGCTTCGTTTTTGAGCTGCCACACTCCCACTCCGAATCACCACAAGCCCTAATATTGTCAGTAACAAAGCTCTCACTCCAACCGGCAATGTAATAATCCAGGTGAGGTGAATTGATGGTTTTCTGCTGGTTAATCGTGAGCCTGCTTGTGGTTGATTGCCAGCCTTGAGCTGGATTAGGAAAAGTACGGCACATCTCCGCAAGGTCAAGAGCAAGCAAACTCGGAGAAAACAAACTAAGCGCAAAGACTAATAGCAGCTGTAACAACCTAACCATTCCTATTGACCTCTTAACCATACTTCTTGGCTACGTCGCATTTCGTTAATGCCCGTACCACAAGTGACTGCGGAGCTTAAAACAAACATTTGGCTACCATCGGCTAGCACGCCACCTCTTGCACCACACGTGACTGAGACATCAGAGCAACTCACAACTGAGGGAATCGCTCTTGTGGTTCCATCGACAATCGAACAAGCAGTGGCAACATCAAATTCATCAGTGACATTACTTCTAGGCGGATATATCTCTCTAAGCACTATTTCGTTGGCTGAATGAGCAGAAAATGACGCCTGAAGTCCTATTATGTCTTTACTGTGTGCATCGCTGTTGGACCATTCAATACGGCTTAGACTGGACGCAAGAAAGCCCATCACGACCAAAACGAAAATCACAACAATATACAGGCTACCGGTTTGATATTTACTATGGGACATTTAACACCTGCACGTTTTGACGAAAGTTCGTCGACTCATCACCATCTTCATTAGTAAAGTTTAGATTAATGTGCACCCCACCATTGTTTTGCACAGTGGCTGGTGAGTAATCCAAGCTTCCACTCACCCCATTGTCTGACACAGGCGTGAGATTGGTTCGATTGACCAAGCGCTGAACTTGTTGATTGATGAGGCAATAACTCACTTCACCGTTTGGATTGTAGATATAGTGGCGACGAGATACGGAATTCCCGACTAAGTTGTTTGCCTCGTCGACAAGCACGAACACGTCGTTAGCACTTGAAACGCTATTCAATGCAAAGACATTGCTACTTGGTGTTGATTCCGTTGGATTGACAACTAAGTTGAGCGGACTTAGATCTCCCACTGCCATATTCTCATCACCAATGACAAACTGTAAATCAGCTCCCGAGACAGCATAGAATCCGGATGTCACGATGGGATAAAAAGAGATACAGTCAGTCGCTCCCGCCATCAGATCATTACTAAACATATTAGGAACCGCATGGCGAACTTCTCGACTCATTTTCTCCAATACAAACTTAGCTTGTGTTTGCATACGCTGACGGTCAATGGTGTCGCTGTATCCTCTCGCCCCTAAATCTACAAAGCCCGCAATACCAAGGACAAGAATACTCCCAACAACTAGGGTTATGACCATTTCAATTAGAGTGAATCCAGACCGCTTCATCAGTAGTTCCCTTTATAAGCCTGTAACTCAATAGGAGTTTGGTTCAGGGCTGAGACCGTTAGAGTAACTTGCTTGATAAGACTGACTTCTTGATAGGCGACTTGAATATCCAAACGAAAGTTTTGATACGTCGTATTCCCTACACCATCGCCCACCAATACGTTTAAGTCCTTACATCCATTAGCACCATTGGGCTCCCAACAGCCAATATAGTCATCGACATCATTATATGTTGCGATAGTTTCGCCATCAGAACCTAAATCATTCACCGAAGCATGGGTACCTGAACAGTACTGGTGAGACGTTCCTACTGCAGCGCCTTCACCACAACGTAATTCTCCACTGGAAAAATCACTGTACTCATCAAAGCCTCTGGCTAGCACCATCGACATGACACTCTGACTCAATGCCGCTGCTCTTACCTGATAATGTGGGTTAGCTGAGCGAGTAATTTGAGGCACTAAAAACTGGGTAATGGTAATCATCGCAAACCCAATAACCACAATTACAATGATGCTCTCTATTAAAGTGAAGCCACGTGCTCTCGTCATGAGCAACCTCCAAGCGATACGTACCCTTGAGCATTTATTGTCACCTGGCAGGTTTCTTCACTAGAAATGATTGAAATAGATGCACCTGATGCGGCGTTACCTACTGGGTTTCCAAGCAGATCAAATCGAATAGGTGCACTAGGCGCTGAAGAAAAACGGACCAACTCAGAAGAAACCCAATCACTGCGAGAGTCTGAGCGCTGGGAGCAAGCGGCTTCTGAACCGACACAGCGGGTTTCAACATCTAAGGTAAAGTTCTGATTACTCGCTAAGGCGGCACTTGCCGTAATATTCGACTGCATACGATTCACTTGAACCTGACGTACAACGGATACCACCTGATGCTGCAATACAGCAGCCGCCACATCCCCACGCCCTGAAAAACGACTTGCAGCATAAGCCGAAATAATAGCTAACAGTAAGATCACAACAATTAGCTCTACCAGAGTGAAACCCTGTATCCGTCTGAGGTTCATAAACAACCTAAGTAATTAAATTTACTGATTTGATTATAAGAGAGAATGGGCTAACAGTATGAGCTTTGTCGCCATTTTGAGAAGGATTTATCGGCCTAAAGGGAATTCTTTAGATAAGAAAAAGGCCAGCATTGCTGGCCCTAAGGAATTATTGACAGCCTGTACCTGTCACTACAACAGAGGAAGCCGCTTCTGAAACAGCCGTCCCCGTTGCTGGGTTGTACTGAACATAACAAGTCGTAGCATTTGCGGCGTCATCAAACGTAATAACTAATGAAGACCCGCTTGCAGCCGTACTCCAATCATCTGTTAGTCCAACAACAGCAGCACCGATACCAGCAACATCCGCTGTTGGGTAGCCAAATGCAGTAGTAATACCATCTACGTTAGATGCACCACTTGCCTCAACACCCTCAATGGCCGCCTTACCATAGACAATGCCTGCTGCACCATCAATCGCACCTTTTAAACCTTGAAGTGAAGCATTACGCGCGTCATCTTGTAAGTTCAAGAATCTTGGCGCTGCAGTAACTGCAAGAATACCCAAAATAACAATTACCACCACTAGTTCAATTAGGGTGAAACCGCCTTGTCTTTTCATAGTTTCTATCTCTCTATGTTATTAGCGCAGGACTACTGCAGCGTCACGGTCACACGACCAGTTTCAATTTCATACACAAACTGATGTTCAGAGCCACCTTCTTGCTGAACATAAGTACAAGTTGAGGCGCCATTATCCGCTTGCGCTGAATACTTTATATTGCTGTTACTATTTGCATCCGCCACGGTGCCAACGCTCGGCGGGTTTTGCAAAAGATTATCCATTAAATCTATACACGACTGATCCGTTAAGCTAGTTGGGTAAGAAGTATTATCTTCATTGATTGCGTACGGATAACCATCACGAAAGCCCGTATCTGCCCCATTACTATCTTTTGAGCGCGTTAACCAAAAGTCCACGCCGTCATAATCAACAGTGTTGTATTTTTCGGTATTAATTGTCGTTGAAGGTCTCGCTTCCGCTTCCCATTGCGCACGGGCAGAAAGAACCCCTGTGGCAAAGCCGCCAGCAACGCCTTCAACGCTTGCTTTCTTCGCTTCGTCAGTAACGTCTAAAAACCTTGGTAATGCCGCAACAGCAAGCAAACCTACAACAACAATCACTACGACGAGTTCAACCAGCGAAAAGCCAGACTGTTTCTTAAACATATACAATTAATCCACTTATCAGTACTGCGTATTATACTGCCAACAAACAATATCGCTATTGTTCTTAGACAAATTTCTTACTCTGCAACTAAAACAACTTTAGCAGAAAAGTGCTTATAGTTCAGATCGATAACAACATGCCGATTCATACCGTAGTCATAGTCACAACGATAATGTGAGCCTTCGGTAAGATTCAAAATATTGATAGGTAGACTATCCAGAATTCTCTTATCCGGATAGAGTACTCTTAGCCAATAGTCACAATCAATATCGCCCGACGAATCTAGCGGTAGCACCCAACCATTTTGCGAAATGGTTAACATCTCAGAGCCCACTTTAATCTCGCTCGGTTGATCCTTGAGCAACCATTTTTGCTTGTAAAAACTCGCTGTTTCAATGATGCGTTTACTTGCTACCAAATAGGCACTATCACTGGCTTCGTTCTCAACATTCTGAAAAGCCGAGATAAAGCTGGCGATTAACACCACCACAACAAAAAACCAAACCGAAAATCGCGACCTTCGAATAAGAGCAAAAGTACTACCCTTTGATAGCATCCAGCATTCCCCACATCGGCAAGAAAATACCCAACGCTAAAATCAACACCATCCCAGCAACGACTACCAAAAGTATCGGTTCAATTCGAGCGGTTAGCGTTTTTAAGTCGTAGTCCACTTCCCGATCATAAAAGTCTGCTACTTCTAACAATAGCTCATCTATTCGTCCCGTCTCTTCACCAACGGAAATCATTTGAATAACCAAGGGGGTAAAAATCCCGCTATTGATCGCGGTAGAAGAAATGGTTCCCCCAGCTTCAATAGACGCTTTCATTTCTAACAATCTATTTTCAAGGAACTTATTGCCCAAGGCTTCTGCTGCTAATGCAAGTGATTGGTTAAGAGGGACACCTGCTTTAAGCATTAGAGCAAACGTGCGAGAAAAGCGTGATAACTGAGCCCGATTTACCAAGGGGCCAACAATAGGCATCTTTAATCGAAATTTATCCCACTTCTCTCGGCCGTTGGCGGTTTTTAACCAAGCATTGAAGCCAAATAGCCCTCCGACAATCGCTGCAATCATGAACATCCAATAATTCACAAAAAAATCGGATGTAGTAATCAGTATCCGCGTCGGTAGAGGAAGATCGACACCAAAACGGCTAAACATACTCGCAAACTGTGGAATCACTTTGACATTCAATATAAACAAAGCGACAACAATAAAGCTGATCACAAAGGTAGGGTAGCGCATGGCCGTTTTAATTCGTTTACGCGTTTCTACTTCTTGCTCATAGTAATTTGCCAACTGCATTAAGGCTTGATCTAAACGACCCGTATTCTCACCAACATTGATCATAGAGACGAATAATGGGCTAAATACTTTAGGGTGCATTTGCATCGAGCTAGCAAGACTTCGGCCGTTAGTTAACTCTTGAGTGACCTCTTCTAATGCCGCGTGTAATTGCTTGTTCGAACAGTTAGTACTCAGACCTTTCATTGAACGCAGCAGCGGGACGCCTGCTTTGGTTAAACTAAATAACTGACGGCAGAATATAACTAAAGACTCAAGCGGCACAGCTGGGGTAAAGATCTGCTTTAGATCGATATCCAAAGGCGATTTTCCCTTTCCTTGCTTAACCTGGATCGGGATAACACCTTTACTCATCAACTGTTCAGCGGCCGCTTCTTGATTCGCTGCTTCTATTTCACCTGAAACCGCTGAACCATCTAGATTTCGACCTTGATAACGAAACACTGCCATATCAGAACCTAAATATAGATCGCCTGCTCTACCCCAGAGGAATCGCCTTCTCCTAAGCTCATCACCTCATCAAGACTTACCGCCCCGTTAATCGCTAGTTCCATCGCTGATGCTAACAGAGGCTTGTAGGATGGGGACTGGCGAGCCACTCGAGAAAAGCCAACAGCATCACTGGCGCGGAGCATGTCCATCATGTCATTTTCTAGCTCTAGCATCTCAAATACCCCGATTCGCCCTCTATAACCAGTTAAGTTACAGTTTTGACAACCTCGCCCACGAACAAAAGTCGTTTCAACTTGATTTGGGAATCGCTGCGTGAGCCACTGCTTACGAGCCTCGTCTACCGTATCGTCTGTCTTACAATCCGGGCAAACCTTACGAACTAATCGCTGTGCAACAACAGCTCGTACAGCACTTGCTACCAGATAGCCAGGAGCCCCCATGTCCATCATGCGTAAAGCGCTATCAACAGCATCATTGGTGTGCAACGTACTTAGCACTAAGTGACCTGTTAAAGCTGCGCGTAGACCAATTTCCACAGTTTCTTGATCACGCATCTCACCGATCAGAATAATATCTGGATCTTGACGAAGAAATGTTCTCAGAACCGTTGAGAAATCGAGATCAATTTTAGGGTTAACCTGCACTTGATTCACTCGTGGCAAACGATACTCAACTGGATCTTCGGCAGTAATGATCTTCTTACCGGGCACGTTCAATTCGCTCAATGCACCGTAAAGGGTCGTCGTTTTACCTGAACCTGTTGGTCCTGTAACCAAAATCATGCCATGCGGACGCTTTAATTGACGACGCAAACGCTCGAGTAAATGCGCTGGGATTCCCGAATCATCCAGTTTACGTACACCTGAAGACTGATTAAGTAAACGCATCACCACCGATTCGCCATACTGAACGGGCATTGTCGACATACGAATATCAACAGATTGACCTTTCGCCTTAATATTAAATCGGCCATCTTGTGGAAGACGTTTCTCCGAAATATCAAGGTTAGCCATCAGCTTCAAACGCAATACAAGCGCTGGAGCAATATTGACTTCGTTCAACAAGGTTTCATGTAACACGCCATCAATTCGTTGTCTAAGGCGAAGGACATTGGCATCGGGCTCAATGTGAATATCGGATGCGCCAATTTGAATCGCATCTTCAAACAAAGAGTTAATGAGTTTAACAACCGTAACCTCATCACTGTCTTCACCTTCGATGCTAAAATCAAACGCTTCTGTCACTTGGTGTTCGGCTTGTAACTGCTCTGCGAAAGATGCGATCTCTTTTGTTCGTCGATAGTAGCGATCAAACCCGTCGACTAACTGCTTTTCTGGAGCTATAACGAACTCAATACCATATTGAGGCAGCTGTCCTAACAATGCTTCTTGGGCAAATAAATCAGCCGGATCACTCATTGCGACGCGCAGGGTATCTTGCTGTCGGCTAATCACTAATGCACGCAAACGACGAGCATGCACTTCAGGCAGTAATTGCACAGCATCAATATCGACATTCGCGCGACTTAAATCGATGAGTGGGATATCGAGTTGTTGTGACAAGAATGTCAGCATTTGATGCTCAGAAAGAAAGCCTAACTCAATTAATGCCGCGCCAAGCTTACGTCCAGTCGACTTTTGCGCGGCCAGCGCTTGCTCGACCTGTTGCTCGGTAATGATCCCTTCTTCGACTAGCAAGTCTCCGAGACGTTTGCGAAGCTTAATTTGCACTGTTTTGACTCTCCAACTGTTTAATCATGGCTAAACGATCTCGCACAAATTGCTGGGACTGACCAGATAAGCCTAATCCCTTTAAAGCCTTGTTATAAGATTGCTCTGCGAGTTCGAATTCCAACGCTCGCTCTTGCTGAATAGCAAGCCCCAACCACCATCGACCACTTTCTGGCTCAAGACCGACGAGCTTTTTGTAACTAGTCAGTGCCATTTCATCTTGATTATTCTTCTGTGCTAGAACACCTCGCAGAGATAAATACTCGACCGAGGCGTCATCAGGTAAAGCACTTAATGCCGTTAACGCCGCAGCATTCTGCTGCTCCTTCATTAGCAATTTCGCGAGAGATAAACGCAAAGCAACATTATCTCGATCAAGGCCAATCCCTTTTTGCAGTAAATCTGCTGATTTTCGGACCTCACCTTTACCATAGTAAAGAGCGGACAAAGTCTGGCGAATTTTCACATCATAAGGAGTGTATTTTAATGCTTCTTGGTACTGCGCTAATGCTTCATCAAGATTATTACTATCCAGAGCTTTTTTTGCTCTTTGTTGCGCCTGAGCAGATAACTGTTCAGCCGATAATTCCACTTGCTCGATAACGACTTCACCATGAGTAACGGACTCCACCGAAGGCTCTTTCTTAGTCACAGTGTTATTTTGTGCCTTAGCTAGCAACACGTTTTGCTGGCGGATTTCAGGCGTCTGACTATGTGATTCTTGTGGTACCAAAGATTGCTCTGGTGGCGGCATTTTCTCAGCTCGATAAATAAGCCCGCCTTGGGTCGTCGCTTTCGCAGTCGGTGAAGCAATCGCAACCTCTGAGTTTGAGTGTTGAATCGGTGAATCTACATCGACTGATGACATTGGAGGCATATCTGGCAGCGTCTGATACGAAATCGCCCAGCCACCAACAGCTAAGCTCAAACCAAATCCACCAATCAACCAAGGCAGTACAAGCCTTTGTTTCACAGGCTTTACCGTCACTGGCTCAATTTCAGAGATCTTGCCTCCTTTTTTACGGGCAAGTTCCGACAATGCTTGATTGATTGCACTCATTTCTATCTCCACCCCCAAAATGTGGGGCTCTTAAACCTAGGCTTTTTGCTATCGTAAGTATCGTGGATAGCATCATATAAGTGCCCATTGCTAATGCTTTCATCTTCACGGCTACATGCTGCTACCAACGCTTTATGACCAATTTGATTAATTAAACGTGGAATACCACGACTCGCTTGCCATATGGCTTTTTTCTGACTGAAGGTAAAAAGTGCGCTGTTCCCTCCAGACTTTTCTAGTCTACT
>CEUP01105061.1_pt1 | contig 12104 bp, 9 predicted proteins | sample 531371 | NCBI WGS metagenome assembly CEUP01 (sample SAMEA2622738, study PRJEB7988) | marine metagenome | biome: marine biome (ENVO:00000447); feature: marine epipelagic mixed layer (ENVO:xxxxxxxxx); material: "saline water (ENVO:00002010), including plankton (ENVO:xxxxxxxx)" | depth 150 m
TCGTCGACATTCGTAACTATGGCTTGATTGGCGCGGTACAGTTTGCCCAGCCCGCTCATGGTAAGCCGATTGGTTTCGATATTTTGAAGCGTTGTTATGACAAGGGCGTTATGGTGCGCAGCATGGGTAACACCATCGCCTTGTCGCCGCCGCTTATCATCGAAAAACAGCACATCGATGTTATTATCGACACCCTTGGTCAAGTCGCCAAAGAACTGCCAAGCGAATAGACAAGAGACGAAAAACGCCCCAAACGGGGCGTTTTGCTTATTGAGAGTACAAACTGCGGATGGGCTCGGGCTCAATGTAATCAATGAACTCACTACTGATGAGCTGATCGAGCTTATCTTTGTTTCCCTTCACCACAAACACCTCTTGCTTGCTCAGGGTTTCCACAATCTCCAGTTGATGTTGCTGAAGAAGCGCACGCGCTTGCTCTTCTTTTTCTGGATAATACTTCACAAAGAAACGAGGCATTTGCTGCTCAGCCTCTGCGACGCGGTCATCCACCGGAGGAAACGCCGAGTTGCCCGCGACAACCAGTGTCGTTACACCACCAGCAAGCACCATAAACAGCGCACTTGCCACGATTTGCTTCTTCATATTGACTCCTTACTGAAAGGATAGTGTCCAACTGTTGATCGTACCGGTATCTTGGCGAGCACTGTCGACTGCTTTAAGCTCCCACTTACCTTTGGACTCAAAACCAGTGAAATCCACTTGGTAGCTGGTGTTAATATCGTTTGCCGAACCACCCGTATTTTCGTGCAGCACCACTTGACCGCCAGTTGGCGACGTCAGCGTTACTTTAAGGTCACCAATGTAGCTGTGGCTAATATCAACATCAATCGAAACCGTGCCTGAATCGCCCGAGCGCAAAACATCAATATCGCTAACAACACCTAACGCACTGTTATCTGGGATGCTCACCGCGTTGGTATTGCTGTAGCTTGATGGCGCTTCACCACCAGAGTTGCCACCGCCCGTACTGCCATTGTGAGTTGCCGTTAACGTCGCACCAGAATAGGCAGAGTAACCATCAATCAGAACTTGATAAGTGCCTGCTGACGTCACATTGAGCGTGCAGCTCTCATTGTTACCACTTTCCCATGAACGACAGTCGTAAGTGCGCGTTGTTGGCGTGCCTTCAAAGCGTACGTACATGTCTGCATCACCACTGCCGCCTGCTAGCGTAAAGCTGGCTTGCGTGGCATCGGCTGGAACGTCAAAGGTAAATAAGATGCCTGATTTAGATGCGCCTGATAGCGGGCCTTTTGCAACACCGTTTTCCAGAACATTGTCCGTCTGACCACCATCTGGACCATTACAGCCCGCGTCTAAATATGTCTTGGCGGCATCAGCATTCACTAGACCATAACCAGTACGGTTATCACGACCTGCGACATCAATATCTGTCGCACTCGCGGTTAGCGCTTTACGCACTTGCTGCGCGGTACAGGTTGGATGGTAGCTCCATACCAAGCCAGCAACACCCGCCACGTGCGGCGTTGCCATTGATGTACCGTTGTAGTACTCGTAATCTTCCCCTGTCGTCGTCGATACCGTCACCTCTTGACCTACTTGGCCAGCAAGCTCGAGACCAAACTCTCGGTCAACCGTAATCGACACCAAGCGGTAGCGATCGTAATCATCGAGTACAAATGGGTTCTGTAAACCTGGCAAATCAGCGTTACTGTAAACAATCGCCGCTTTCGCGCCTGCGTTGTAACACGCTTTGACAGGATCAATTTCCGGGCGAACGCCGCTGCGTTGGTTTTCGATACGTTCAGTCAAACAGACTTTGTCGCTCATATCACCACAGTTGTAACTGCCCGATGAGATATCACAACTTGCCAGCGCGCCAGTCACGCTGCCAGCAACAGGATCCGACACATAGCTGCCCGATGTTTTGCTCTTACGGTTATGTGGCACCACACCGCGATCAAAGTTGCTCACACCGCCGATGGTAATATCAGAAAGAACCCCCTCGCCAACCGTAACGGTCGACAGTACCGCAACACCCGGAGCTGCGATGTCGACTTGGTCAGTCGCTTGAGAGAACGCTGCGTGATCGTTATTAGTATCGACCGCTGCAACTGACATCACCGCATCGTAAGACGCAGGATAGCTGTGTGCGGTATTACCAGAGTTACCCGCCGCCGCGATCAGCAATACGCCTTGGTCATACAGATCTTGCAACGCGTTTTGTTCCGTGCGGCTCGACTGACTGCCCCCTAGACTCATGTTGACCACATCTGCATTGTTGTCCGCACAGGTTTGAATCGCTTTAACTAGGCTTGACGAGTAGCCCCAACCCGATTCATTGAACACTTTTACAATGTGCAGATTAACGTTTTGATTTGGCATCACGCCTTTCACACCTTCCGTGTTAGCGATAGCCGCGATGGTGCCCGCAACGTGAGTGCCGTGCGCATTGTTGTTACCTGGAGAACTCCAAGAGCCCGTGCCACTGTCGTTGGTTCCAGTCACACGGTTACCGCTCAAATCGTTGTGGCTAAGATCGTAGCCCGAGTCGATAATACACACAGTGCGATTTCCCGCATTGGCGTCACTAAGAAGCTGCGCGTTCACCGCGTTAAAACCCCATGGTGTTGTCTCACTCAGTAGGTAGCGCGGCGGATCCACCTCGACATACTCAACTTGCGTGTTACCACGTAAGTTAGACACTTCACTGTCATCCATCTCGACGCTGTAAATCGTGTCTGAGCCTAGCCTCTCAACCTGACGTGCTTGCACCGCTTGCAATATATTTTCACGCACCTCTGTTGGGGCCATTAAAGCCTCACCTGAGCGTGAAAACGGCACTGGCGCATCTTCCTTAAATTTAACGATGTATTTAGTTGGCAAGTCTGCCTCATTAAACCCCATTAGAGGTGAAGCATTCACCACTGAAGAGCCAAACATGGCCACTGCGATTGATGAAAGGGTGAATAACCCTTTGGTTTTATTATTGATGTTGTGCATCTGCTCGTTTCCTTATTGAGCTATTTTTATTCATTTATTTGCCATGCCTACTCATTGAAAATGAAATTGCATAGGCGCATTAGCTATAAGGCGGATTGATGAAATAACCAATAATTTATAGAGCAAATACACTATATACAGACTGAATATCACCAAATAAATAAAAAGAGTGAACACTCAACAAGGAAAATAAGATTTACAAAGCAATTACTTAGTAACGCTAAAAGTGGGTAAATATACAACTAGCTGAAAAGCGAGGAACTCTTTGGTATCTGCGAATAGTGATAACAACCGACAGCTCGAACAAAAATTGTTGCAATTTCGTTAAATAGAATTAAAACTCTAACCTTATTCAACCTATTGAGTTCTGCCGCTGTAGAGGGAGAGCGGATAAGGAGAGAGTTGTGCTTGCTGTTGTTCGTTTAATACTGGCGACGTTTTTTGTCGTCTTTACCACTTTGTTTGCCTTTATCTATTGCTTGTTTAGCCCTCGAAATCCGAAACATGTCTATTTCTTCTGTCGCTGGTTTAATCGTCTGCACAAAATAGTCGGGTTAAGGCTCATTCAACGAGGTCTAGAAAAGGCACCGACTCCGAAAAACAGTGTATATATCTCCAATCACCAGAGCGTATTTGATTTTGTCACTGACCCAGGGATGTTACGACCTCGAGCGGTATCCCTCGGCAAGCGAGATCTATTGTGGATTCCTTTTTTTGGCCAGCTTTATTGGATCACAGGTAACATTTTGATTAATCGTGAAGATAAGTCCAAAGCTCGCGATACCATCAAGCAAGTCGCCGAAGCAATTCATCAACGAGATTTATCCGTGTGGGTTTACCCTGAAGGAACACGCAGCAAAGGACGCGGATTACTGCCTTTTAAAACTGGCGCATTTCGTATGGCCATCGAAGCTGGCGTGCCGATAACTCCAATGTGTACCAGCACTACACACAACAAAATTCAGCTGAATCGAGCGAACAACGGCATCGTAATAACCGAGATGTTAGAACCGATTGATGTTTCAAACTATGAACTCAAGGATGCTCGTGCACTTGCTGATCACTGTCATCAACTGATGGCTGAAAAGATCGCTCAACTTGACGCAGAAGTCGCGCAGTTGGAAGCGCAACAGATAAATAGCCGAGAAACTCCAAGCCCTTCAGCTTGATAGTTCGACTTCCGATGGTGCGCCAAGGCACAACATCCAAATGACCAACAAGCCTAGTGGCTTGTTAAAGTGTGAAACGTTCGTATTTTTAGCAAGTTAAGTTGCTTTAATCTGACGCAATAAGCACTGTTCAAGCAACCAACATAGGAGTTGCTCATGGATGTTATTCATCATGGTGGTAAACATACTGTAACCGGTTCGTGCCATGAGTTACGAGCCGACGATCAAGCCATTTTAATTGATTGTGGCTTATTTCAGGGCGCAGATAGCCGACCATTAGACATTGACTTCGACACTAAGCCTATCGATGCCCTACTCCTGACTCATAGCCATATTGATCATATAGGTCGTCTTCCTTGGTTACTCGCCCGTGGATTTAGCCAGCCGATCTATTGCACCGAGGCAACCGCTGAACTAGTGCCGTTAATGCTCGAAGATAGCTTAAAGCTACAAATGGGCTTAAAACGTAAGCAGGCTAAGCGACTACTGGAACGAATTCAATCTTTGTTGGTCACGCAACCATACAACCATTGGTTTCCGATTGATAAACGTTGCCCAAATGGGTTGTATGCTCGATTCCAGCCAGCGGGCCATATTCTCGGCTCTGCTTACCTTGAAATTCAAGTGAGCAATGGTGAAGTTGTCGTTTTCTCAGGTGATCTTGGCCCAAGTAACACACCACTGTTACCCGATCCGATATCACCTGAGCGAGCTGATTATCTGTATATTGAAACTACCTACGGAGACAGTCTGCACGAAGATATCGCGGCACGTAGTGAACGTTTAAAGAGTATCATCGATCGTTCACTTCAAGATGGCGGTACTATTTTAATTCCTGCGTTTAGTGTTGGCCGAACTCAAGAGTTATTGTTCGATATAGAGCAATTAATTCATGCGCGCCAAATTGACATCACCATGCCCATCATTCTTGATTCTCCAATGGCACAGAAAGTGACCAAATACTATCGACGCTTTAAAGCTTTGTGGGGACAAGAAGCAAAACAGCGACTACAAGCCCACCGCCATCCACTTGCTTTTGAGCAATGCATTACAGTAGAAGATTATCGAACCCATATGCGATTAGTTAACCGACTGCAATCAACCGGTGAACCTGCCCTTGTGGTTGCTGCTTCAGGTATGTGCCAAGGGGGGCGAATCATGGATTACCTGAAAGCTCTGTTACCCGATGAACGTACCGATGTGATTTTAGCGGGTTACCAAGCGGAAGAAACTTTAGGGCGCGCCATTCAATCGGGGGCAATGGAAGTTGAGATCGACCAAGAACCTGTGCAAGTTAACGCGCAGATTCACACTATGTCGGGCTACTCTGCTCACGCTGATCAACGTGATTTGCTCAAGTTTATTACCGGAATAGAAATCAAACCAAAGCAAGTACATTTGATCCATGGTGAACCCGATGCTCAAGCCCGTTTTTCCCATGAGCTCAAGCAACAAGGATACAAAGTTCAGTCAGCAGATTAGCCTGACTGAACTTATCTTTCTCTGATTACCAGCTCGCTTCTTTCATGTGAACTTTTGCGCCAAGCTCTAGGCTAAAATCGGAACCGAATTGAGGGTAGTGCTTTACCATCGCATCGATCACCTCTGCGCTATTGTCACTGCGCTTCTTCGCCTCTTCAAAACGTTCAATCCACGTATGAGTAAACGAAATCGTGCTTGCATCAAGTTTACCGTCTTCCATCATATGACCCGGAACCACCAGCTTAGGTTTTAAGGCTTGCATCTCTTCCAGCTGAGTTAGCCATGCATCCACTTCTTGCTGAGATTGGGTGTCTGCCATCCAGACATGCATACCCTGAACAATACCTACATTGCCTAAGATGGCTTTCTCGCTCGGTACCCATAAGTAAGGGCGATGCGCCAGTACACCCTCCGCATCGCGAATCTCGATAATTTGGTTGTCTACGGTGATCTGACGAGCATTAATCGCAGTTGGTAACTTAGGATTCTCTGGCGCATTGAGCCCCATTTTCGGTCCCCAAAAGCTCACTTTGGTTGCGAGCTTTTTGGCAATGGCTTCTCGAACCGCCTGCGTGGTGATCACGTTGGCTTCAGGGAATATCTCTAATAATTGAGAGGCACCAAAGTAATAATCTGGATCCGCTTGGCTAATAAAGATCGTCTTCAGTGGCTTACCCGCATCCAATATTTTCGCCGCGATACGCAGGGCATCCGCTCGAGTAAAGCCCGTATCAATCAGTAAGGTTTCCGTCTCGCCAATGACTAACGTCGATGTCACGTTAAAGCTGTTTTCATCAGCGTTGTACACGTCAAACGTTAAGTCGCCTTTCGCCATCGCAACCTGAGAAGTCGCAAGTAGTAGTGCCAAAGTGGTGATGTTTTTCATAGCCTGTATCCTAATTCGAAGGTTTTCTGTTCAGTCGCCGCCATAGTAGCGACTGGTTTTATTTCGAAATAGAGCCTATTCTTTGCATCATTATTTCTTAATTCGAGCAAGTTAATGGATAAACTCACCGCAGCCAAAGTGATGCTGGATGTCGCACAGACTGAAAGTTTTACTGCCACAGCCGAACGACTCGAGATGTCTCGCCCTATGGTTACACGCTACGTGGAAGCGGCTGAAAATTGGCTAGGAGCTCGATTATTGCAACGCACCACGCGAAAAGTTTCCTTAACCAGCGCGGGAGAGCAGTTGCTACCAAACTTGCAGCAATGGGTAGAACAAGCGCAAAGAATGGAAGAGAGCTTAATGCCAGAACAAGCTATTCGTGGGTTTGTTCGCCTATCGGTGAGCATGTCTTTTGGCTTCTCTCAATTGATGCCCGCTCTGCAGGCGTTTCGCCAGCGCTACCCTGGTATAAAATTGGATATTGATGCTCAAGATCGAGCTGTCGATATGGTAGCGGAACGAATTGATTTAGCTATCCGTACCACTAATGAGCCCAATCCTGCTTTGATTGGCCGGCCTTTTTCTGTCTGTTACTCCAAGTTAGTCGCCTCTCCAGAGTATTTGGCCTGCCATGATCCAATTACCCAGCCTAATGACTTAGTTCATCATGCATGTTTGGGTTACAAAAATTTTGGTCGCCAGATCTGGCAACTTACACAGGGTGAGCTGCAGCAAGAAGTTGAAGTGAACTGTGACATTACAGCCAATGAAGCGACGGTGTTATTACACGGCTCTTTGGCAGGAATGGGAATCTCAATGCAGCCCGATTACTTGGCTCAAGAGTGGCTAGACCAAGGCAAACTTGTGTGGGTGCTACCTGAATGGCAGTTAATGACACTACAGATGTATTTGCTTTATCCATCACGCAAGCATCTATCCCCGCCAGTAAGAGCTTTGATCGACTTTATTCTTGATTACTTTAACTAACAATACATCTATTCGTACCTAGCGGAATGTGAGCCACCTGTTGAACAATAGGTGTGACAAATATCATTGATGATTCAATCATATTGCTTGGTTTCCAACTATTGTTACAACTGAATGACTGAGATCCGTTCCACACTTGGGTTGTTCTAAACCAACAACAAAGGTGTGGCTATGAGTGATACAAACAGCAATTTCGTTATTTGTGTACGTAACGTGACAGGTAAAGGTAATAGCGCCAAGTTTGGCAATGAGCCCGGTACAACCCGATACTTAGAAGTTCCAGATGAACAATCTCCTCACCCAGAAAACCACAAATTGACCCGAACTGAATGGGTCAAACGCTTATTGGCCCGGGCGCGAACTGGTGAACATAAAGTTATCGAAAAGTCCCCTGTGTCAGGCTATACCTTTGGCGACATATTGATCTTTGTTCACGGCTACAACAATTCCATCACCGCCATCATGAATCGCCATAATCTACTACAAAAACGGCTTAGAGAAGTCGGCTATCAAGGTGCGATTGTCAGCTTCGATTGGCCTAGTGCTTCTTTTACTCTTAACTATTTAGAAGACCGCTGCGATGCTAAGAAAACTGCCTTGAAGTTAGTCAAAGATGGGATTGCTATTTTAGCCAGAGCCCAATTAGATCAAGACAAAAATCATTGCGATATCGACGTCCACTTACTTGGTCATTCAACTGGCGCTTATGTCATCCGTGAAGCATTTTATGAAGCTAGCCATGATCGAAGCTTACAAAGAATCAAATGGAACGTAAGTCAAATAGCTTTTATTGGCGGTGATATCGCACGTAAATCTACCCATAGGGAAGACTGTAAATCGCAGGCGCTGTTTGAACATGCCGTGCGAATCACTAACTATCAAAGTCCTCATGATAGTGCTTTGAAAGTCTCTAATATAAAGCGGCTCGGCACCGCACCAAGAGTTGGTCGTGTTGGGCTAGATGAGGATGCCCCAGAGAACTTAGTGAATGTCAGAGTGGACAATCACTGGAAGTTACTCGATGAAGATAAAAGTGCCGTTCATCCTGACGCGAACTGGTCACACTCATGGCATTTCGATGATAAACAATTTGCCCAAGATCTACTTTATACCTTACAGGGGGATGTAGACCGAGGAAGCATTGAAACTCGCCACTACATCGGTGGTGAGCTGCACCTCAAAGTCGCTCAGCAAGAGGCTGATTAAAGCCATAAAAGGCCCATCCCAACCTTTGATGGGCCGACTTGTATTGCCGTTTACTTTCAATGCACTGCGTAACATTATAGTTACCAATCGTCACGGTAAAAATATTTACTGATCAATCCGCGTTAGCCCCATATCTTTTAAATGTCACTCTAGCTATGCTGAGAAGGTGTTTATTATTGGAACAATCAATGGATATTTTCATACTGGTGGGGCTTATCACCCTTAACGGCATTTTTGCCATGTCAGAACTTGCGCTAGTCGCAGCTAAATCGAGCCGCTTGAAAAAGCTCGCAGAAACCCAACCTGCCGCTCAGCTCGCTATTGAGCTAAAGAACAACCCAACTCGATTCCTCTCTACGATTCAAATTGGTATTACTGCGATTGGTATTTTGAGTGGTATCTTTGGTGAAGCGACCCTATCCGGCCCATTTGCAAAATGGTTAACCTTGCAAGGTTTAGAGCCTGAACTCGCATCCATCGTTTCCACTGCAAGCGTGGTCGTTTTGATCACCTATTTTGCTATTGTAGTCGGTGAACTGGTCCCGAAACGCTTTGCGCAGAGAAACGCGGAACGGATTGCCGTAATAGTGGCGTACCCTATTCATTGGTTGGCCATCCTGACGACGCCATTTGTGGTGTTATTAAGTGCCTCAACAGACGCCTTATTAAAACTGTTTCGTCAAAACGGAGACGACAACGACCAAGTGACGGAAGAAGATATTTTCGCTGTCGTAACTGAAGGTTCAGAATCTGGAGCCATTGAGCCTCAAGAGCAGCAAATGATCCGTAACCTATTGCACCTCAATGACCGTTTGGCAACATCCTTAATGACGCCAAGGTGCGATATCGAATATTTAGATGTCACCCAGCCTGTCGAACAGATTTTAAAACGTATTCGTCAGACTCAGCACTCTGTGTGGCCTCTAGTCCATGGCAGCTTAGATAAAATCATTGGTACAATCTCTTCCAAGGTCTTGCTCGACCAGTATGAAGAGTTATCGGTCGCGACATTAGTCAGACAAGCTCGTCGGCCGCGCTATGTACCTGAATCAATGAAAGGACTTCCTCTGCTGAATGATATGCAGAAAACAAACTGCGAAATGGCCTTTATTGTCGATGAATATGGCGATGTTCAAGGCTTAGTTACTCACTATGATTTGCTTGAGTCTATTGCAGGTGAGCTGGGTATGGCTCCGCAACACACTTGGGCTAAACAGCAGCAAGACGGTAGCTGGGTAATGGATGCCATGATTCCACTCAATGAGCTTAAACACCGTATTGATATCGGCATATTGGATGGCGAAGAGAGTGAAGGTTTTCAGACCCTAAACGGCTTTTTAACATGGAAAGTTGGCCGCGTACCCGAACGAGGAGAAATCGTTAAAGAGGGAGAATGGCTGTTCGAAGTGCTCGCCGTTAGCCATAACCGAGTCCTGCAAGTACGCAGCTATCACGCATAGGTAAATAAGCCCCAACTTGACGGTTGGGGCTTTGTTTTTATGCGTTAAATGCTTGTTCTAAGTCTGCAAGAATATCATCAATATGCTCAATACCCACAGATAAGCGAATCATTTCTGGCGACACACCCGCTTGTTTTTGCTCTGCTTGATCAAGCTGTCTATGGGTTGTCGATGCAGGGTGACAAGCTAACGACTTTGCGTCACCAATGTTGACTAATCGCTTAAAGATTTTTAGAGCATCATAAAAACGTACGCCTGCGTCGTACCCATCTTTGAGACCAAATGAGAGAATGGCAGAAGGTTTACCCTGCATGTACTTTTCAGCCAGAGGGTAATGCTCTGAGCTAGATAAACCGGCGTAACTCACCCAACTGACTTTCTCATGCTTGTTCAAGTATTCTGCCACTTTAAGAGCGTTCTCAGTATGGCGCTCCATACGCAACGAAAGAGTCTCTAGCCCCTGAAGTAACATAAAGGCATTCATTGGTGACAACGCCGCGCCGGTATTTCTAAGCGGGACAGTACGAGCTCGGCCAATAAAAGCCGCCTCGCCAAATGCTTCGCTATAAACAACCCCATGGTAAGACGGCTCAGGCTGGTTAAATACTGGGAATCTAGCTTTATGTTCGGCCCAAGGAAATTTACCCGAATCAATGATGATTCCACCTAAGGTAGTTCCATGACCACCGACGTATTTTGTCAGAGAATGTACGACAATATCCGCGCCGAACTCAATTGGCTTACACAGTGCAGGCGTTGCTACCGTATTGTCGACAATCACGGGCACACCTTGCGCATGCGCAAGCTCGGCGACACGCTCTAGATCAATAATATTCCCCGCTGGATTACCAATACTTTCACAGTACACCGCTTTGGTGTTTTCATCGATGAGTTCAGCCAAGCTCTCCGGCTTATCATCTTTCGCAAAACGAACTTCAATCCCCTGATTCGGCAACATGTGAGCAAACAGAGTGTACGTACCACCATAGAGCTGAGGAGTAGAGATAATGTTATCGCCTGCCTGAGCTAAGGTAAGAATGGCATAATTAATTGCAGCACTTCCCGCACTTACAACTAAGCCAGCAATTCCCCCTTCCAATGCCGCCATACGTTTTTCCAAAACATCATTGGTTGGGTTCATGATGCGAGTATAAATATTCCCTGGAACTTCCAGGTTAAACAAGTCTGCACCATGTTGAGCGTTGTCGAACTCGTAAGCGACAGTTTGATAAATAGGTGTGGCGACAGATTTTGTTGTCGGGTCAGTCTCGTAGCCAAAATGAATCGATAGCGTTTCGTCTTTCATGCGCTTTCCTTGCTAATAGGTTGGACACTTTTCATTCACTTAACCTGATTCAAAAGGAAGGTGCTGATTATTTATGCAAATATGTGGAATAACTCACATTCAAATAGCTAGGTAGCTTGAGGGCGTGTTCACAAATCCTGCAAACGTTCGACATAACAATTACAGCGAGACTCGCGTCACTTTACATTTAGAGCATTCAAACTAACATCCCCTTGAAATTCATAACCAGAATGCTTCTCAGATGAAAAAGCTTAAAACCTCATTGGCTCTTGCAGTAACCGCTACACTATTAGCAGGCTGTGGTACTACTGCCACTCAAACAACAGAACCACAAATGACCGAAGTAAAGATTGCAACTTACAACCTCTCCTTTGACCGAGCAACTTTTCAAGACTTGGTAAAAGAGATGCAATTAACACCAGAGCAACAGACCTCTTTAGTCATACGCTACCTGGACGGAACCATTGAAGGTGCCGATAAGCAAACAGCGGAGAAAGTCATTCAAATCCGCAACGTGGCCGCAATTATTCAGAAGAACCGCCCAGACGTGTTAATGATGGCCGAGTTTAACAACGACGGTACTGGCAAAGATAAATCAGCTCTAATCGGTTTTCAGACCA
>CEUP01030450.1_pt1 | contig 12092 bp, 10 predicted proteins | sample 531371 | NCBI WGS metagenome assembly CEUP01 (sample SAMEA2622738, study PRJEB7988) | marine metagenome | biome: marine biome (ENVO:00000447); feature: marine epipelagic mixed layer (ENVO:xxxxxxxxx); material: "saline water (ENVO:00002010), including plankton (ENVO:xxxxxxxx)" | depth 150 m
GTCATCCCTGCCCAAGCCTGGCCCTATCACCAGTGCGTCGGCACCTCTCTGTGAGAATGCCGTGGATATCTGATCCAGAGACTTCTCTGTGAGCATTTTCGAATCGGGCAGAATCTCAGGGATTAGTGAGGCTGGCCATTCCACTCTTGATGCTGCCTCGCTAGGTATCGCCACGTGGACTAGGTCGCACCCACTACGCGCGGCAGCCATGCCTGCAAGTATAGGAGCGCCGTGATATGGTCCGCCACCAATTATCCACAGTCTGCCCCGGTCTCCCTTGCGAGCCCGTGCATCGAGCCTTGGGTATCGCTCAGCATCACCTGGACCGCAATCCTCGACTTCAGCGGGCCATGGCAGCTCAGACACCGTGACTTCTCCAGCCTCGGTAGAGTGTAATCCCTGCTTCATGCTATGGTAGGTGATTGTCGCATCTGCTACGAGTACGTCCGGTCCACCCAGTCCGGTAGGAATATCACAGGCAAGAATGGGCAATCCAAGCCCCGCCGCCCATTCAGCTATCTCACCTACAGGCGGCCTCAGACTGTCCCCCAGTCCAGCACCCGCTCCAAGCAGACAGTCAACGATGAGTGAATAGCCACCTTCGGGCGTCTGCGGCCATACAATTACCTCGCCAGCAGAATCTCTAGCATTTCTCGCAGTTTGGCCTCGAGAAGTATCGTGACTAGCAATAATCGTCGTACTGAAGCCCCACTCTCGTAAATGACGCGCGGCGACGAAACCATCGCCACCGTTGTTTCCTAGACCGCACAGAACCAGTATTGGGCCTTCCGACATCGTCCTAGCAGCCTCTGCTAAAGCTAGTCCAGCCGCCTCCATGAGTGAAGATTCAGGGATTCCCAGTGCCGATGCGTTGCCGTCGAGTACTGCTACTTCGGGCCAACTCATCTCCCAGCGGGCTGGTTCTCGCACAACAGGACTCATGCGAGATCCGCTTCAATGGTTGCCATTGTGTGGCTACGCTTCTCGCCGTACTCATCCACAAATGATTCGGGTAGACTTTCTCCTGCACCGACTACGAAAGGATCGTCTCCACCAGGAAGCATATCGATTGGTGCCTCAGCGCCCTCTGGCACATTTCGGTATAGTGGTCTTGGCTCAAGCTCGTAGTCTCCGGTTAGGACGTAAAGCGGCCATGGTGAGTCGGTAGTTGGAATCATGCGATTAATCAGGACATATTTGTTGAGAGAGACGAACAGGATTGCGGTGATTCCCCAGAACAGTAGGATAATCGAGATGCCATGGGGGTTGGTTGGGTTCCACGGGTCGTGAACATTGGCTAGTAGGTCGCCGAAGTAAGAGAGCATCAGAACGGAGAACATCGCTGGGAATCCAATGTACATGATTGCGTCCCACCAGCGTCCAATCCACCAATCGTTGTCGCCGGTGTTGACGAAGTCATCGCGGAAGGCCGAGACACCGTTCTCGACGTATTCGCCCATATCGAAACCCTCGCGGTCGTTCTCATTCTGCCATGACTTGTATCTGCTCCATCCATATTTCCAGATACTATAGGCAATGAATAGGCCGCTGAACATCAGTCCGTAGCCCCAGATGTGATCCTGGACCTCAAGGAATTGAGGGAATGCTACTCCTGTTGAATCGTCGACCAAGATCCAGATTGCTGCACTTGGAAGGCCGAAGATGAAGATGGCCGCGCTGGTGAAGCCAACCGCTTGTGAGCGTTCAACACCGTGATCGACGAAGTTGCGCACGCACAGCTCAACTGTCGATATCATGCTGGTCAGTGCAGCGAAGGATAGCGCCATGAAGAACACAGTAACCATCAGCAGCTGTACAACTGGCCCTCCTGGGGCCTTGGCGAAGACCTCAGGTAGAACTAGAAATGTGATTGCAGAACTGCCTCCTCCTACAGCGCTCAGAGGGTCATCCACGACTGCAAACACCGCCATCATTACGGTGAGACCAGCAATAATCGAGATGCTGTTGTTGGCAAGGCACATTGTAGCAGCGTTCAGGGTAGTATCCTCATCCTTGCGCATGTACACCGAGTAGGTAATCGCCATACCCATTCCTGCAGAACATGACCATGCGGACTGAGACAGGCCATTGATCCAAGTCTCAGGCTCTAACAGGTACTCGGGCTGGATACTGAACATGAAGACGAAGCCATCGAGGGTGCCGTCCTCGAAGTCCATCACGAAAGCTAGGAAGAGTGCTGTGAAAAGCAGCACAAACAGGGAAGTCATCAGATACACATTGGCCTTCTCAATAGCTTTCGCACCCTTCCAAATAGCTGCCATCGTAATCAGAATCGCAATGGTTTGGAAGATGATGACCTGGGTGGGGTCCTGCAAGAAATTGTTCCACACATCAGTGGTATCGACCTCTTGAGTCAAGCCTCCACGAATCGCGGTCTGGAAGTAGTTGATGCACCAGCCTGTGACGACTGCGTAGTAGAAGCCTATAGCAGTCGATATCCAAGCCGTCCAAAGGCCCATCCAAGCGAACTTAGGGCCTGCGAAAATTCTGAATGTTCCAACTGTACCAGTTCGGCTTCTCTTACCAAGAGCGAATTCGGCGATAATCAGCGGGACTGACCACAGGAAAAGGAAGATGAGCCAAGGGACCAGAAAAGAACCTCCTCCATTGGCCCCGACCATTCTAGGGAAGCGCCAGATGTTGCCTGTTCCAATCGCAGCTCCGATTGTAGCGAATATCAGTCCCAAACGGCCGCTGAACTGGTCTGAGGAAGGTTCTGACTGCGGGTTCATTCTACACCCTCCGGCAAGCCGATGACGCCGCGTTCATCATCAAACATCGCTCGGAGGGTTAGTCCGAGTCCGCCCCAAACGAAACTCGCAATCACTAGGAACATCATCACTGCGAGAACGGATGAGCCGAATGATGCCCTGTAGGGTATTGCCAACTCGTAGTAATTGCCGCCCTCCTCAACCGTCGGATAAGAGAATGGGAAAGCGCCATTGGTGGTGCCGAGCATCGCCTTGTACTGAATTTTACCAACGGAGGTATCCGGTAACGGTATGTGACTCTCTAACATCGTACCATTGGAGCCATCGAGTAGAACGCACTGCTCACCGAGCTCCATGAACGGTGACATACTCCAAGCCACATCTACCCACTCGGTAGGTCCGAAGTCATTCTGCTGCCTAGTAGGCTCTACGAATCTCCACATCAGATGAGTTCGATTGACATCCGGAGTGAATGGGAAGGCCTTGTCTAAGCACATACCGATGGGGATGTCTCCCTCGGCTGGAACTGTGACATTCTTTGGTTCCTCGAGCCATTGCGTTGCGGTAGTATTCTCGATTCCAACTATGGCTCGGTATCTCGGGTCATCAGCTATTTGGGCCATATAGAACGGAACGCCAACGTTCCTGACCGCAATGTGTGCGATGTCCTCTGGGAACTCATGGAAGGCGTTACCAATCTCGATTGTATAGCAGTAGGAGTTGTGAACTCCATAGTGCCAGTCACAGAAGTCCCCAGTTGTCGGGTATAGTTCAGATGACTGCATAGGAGCGTAATCGGTCATCTCCCCCATAACATTGCCATGGTACACTAGATATTCGTCATCAGGAGTATAGCAGTTCGTACAATGGCCCCACGGCCACAGCACGAGTTCAGAGAATGAATGCCAAGTCAATGTGACCTTGAAGTCTGAAGCTCCATCGCCATCATCGTCATTCATCTCAGTCATGTCTTGAATGAACTTGGTCTCAGGCTCGCTATTGCCTCCGAGCCAATCCTCATCGATTTGGCCGTCGGCATCGTCGTCCTTCCCATCCACATGATCCTCGTTGACGAGGCCGTCTCCATCGTTGTCCTCGTAGTTGACTGGTCCGTTGTATACGTCGTTGTTTGGACCGTCGGCATAGCACATCCCAGGGAATAGTGGTCCTGTAGCACCTAGAGGTGCTCCCCACTCAAACTGATAGTTACGGTTGAGGTCTACTCCGTCGCAGCCCTCGTCGACCTCCTCGTCGACATCGGGTATTGGAGTTACTCCTGTTACCGTGTTATCTCTGAGATTCTTTCTCCAGCCGCTGCGGTAGCAGTTCTCCCAAGCGGTGGGGCCGCAGTACTCCTCCATGTCATACCTGACTCCATCAGTATTCAACATTGGAATCAGGTAAATCTCACGAGTGTTGATCAAGTCTGTGATGAACTGTTCCGAGAAGTCCTCATCCACACCGAGATCACCTGGGCCGCATGGGATGCCATCTCCGTTGCTGTCCTGATTGGTAGCGTTAAGCAGGGCACAGTCGCCATCGTTGTCTATGCCGTCCCATCCATCCTCATCGATTAGGCCGTCGCCGTCATTATCGATTCCGGCCTTACCGTAGTAGTATGCTATAGTCTCAAGGAAAAACATCGGTACCTCAAACGACATCCACTCTCGAGCGTGATGGTTCCCGACCAGCATCACATCAGGACGGTCGGCATAGTTACCATCATCATCGTTGAATGGATTGTACTCGCCACCATTGACGTTTCCAGTGATTTTCATCCATGGGCTTGGGTGGTTGTAGTACCAACCCTTGTAGTCGTCAGAGGTCATCTCATCGCCGCGAGCGTTGACACCTCCAAGCAATCCCTCATGGTACTGCAGAAAATCTGGATAGTACGCAGCCAGTGTCTGCATCCTCTCCTTCATCGAGAAGTAGTCGTAGTACTCACGGAACTGTAGCTTGTCGATATCTCCATGAGGGCCCCACGGGAAAATCTGGAAGGCGTATTCGTCGGACCAAATGTCCTCAGGAGCATAGCCAGGCTCAGAATCCTGCGCTCCCACTGGGGCGATCAGTGTCGCTGGAGCCAGTAGCGACAGCATCAACGGAAGTAACATGGCGATCAATGGCACACGCCTTTCCCTGAGTCCAATTGTGTGTTCATTCGGCATGCTAACGGGTCGGCGAGAGTATGTTCGGTATTCAATCCCTCGCAGACCGGTCCATAGGACCGGGGTTGCCTTTTTGGGGAGGGCGTGCTCGGGCCAAGCATGAGCGTACTAGGAATTGACATGGGTGGAGAGGCCGAAATTGGCTCATTCTCCCAAGGAACTGCGACTGTTTTGGCACTCGTCTTATTGCTTAGCATGGGAGTTGGGATCTTCTCTCGCAGGATGTTTTTCCCTTGGATGATGGATCTGTTATCGAAGACTGAAAGAATTGACGGGAAGGACTTTTTCGCCCCTAGGTCGCTAGCGTGGATGGTAGGCCTGCTTGTTCTATGGCAGTCAGTAGATTGGCTGTTCGCAAACAGTGAGCCAGTATGGGATGCAGAACTGATGAGTGATGTGATGGAATATTCCCGTGCCGGCTTCATCATCCTGATGCTGTTTGCAGCATATAGGCTGGTAGACTACCTGGACGCTTTCATTGTAGTCGAGGGCGACGATATGGCTGCTCGGCGCTCGCTTGCAAGTGTGGCCGAGTCAATTGGCAGGCTCGCAGTAGTAATTGTTGGCTTCTTCGTGATAGCCGGACTTTTCGGTGTCAATCTGAATGGTCTGATAGCCGGTCTGGGTATTACAGGTCTAGCACTGGCTCTAGCAGCCAGAGACTCGGTGGCCAATGTTTTCGGTGCAATATCGATTATCATCGATCAACCGTTCAATGTCGGAGACTGGATTATCGTCGAGGATATCGAAGGAGAAGTCGTCAACATAGGACTGCGTACAACCATGCTCAGGACGGGTAATGATACCATCGTCACTATTCCTAACTCCAATATCACAAACTCGCCTGTAGAGAATTACAGCAAGCGCAGGTTCAGGCGTATCCGCCCGACCTTCGAGTTCGAAGAGGGTAACGATATGGACGCTATCAAAAAGTTCTGTGATACGCTTTCCGAGCAAGTCCTAGCTGACTCGAGAGCAACCAAGCATGAAGACTCCTGGGTCAAGGTAACTCAGGTCCTACCGTCAATGGTCACCGTTTCGTGTAACTTCTACTGTCCCTCTTCAGGCAGAATACAAAGGGAGTTCACTGAGGACATCATCATCATGGCCCGCTCACGGGGAGAAGAGTGTGGGCTAAGTTTCCACGAGCCTAGGCGTAGAGCACAGATGTAGGTCTTGGGATGGCTAATCTGATACTAATCCGTCATGGGCAATCGGTTTGGAATGCCTCCAACCGATTCACCGGCTGGACCGATGTTGATCTTTCAGACAAGGGCGTAATCGAGGCAGAGGAAGCTGGCCGACAGTTATCCGACATTCGAATCGATGTGGTCCATACTAGTGATCTCATTAGGGCTCAGAGGACCGCCAAGATTGTGATACAGCAAAACGAGTCGTCTGGCGAAGATGTTCCTACAAAGTACGATTGGAGGCTAAATGAGCGTCACTACGGGGCACTACAGGGCTTGAACAAAGCTGAGACAGCAGAGAAGCACGGGGCAGAGCAAGTGCAAATCTGGCGTCGCTCTTTCGATGTTCCTCCTCCAGAAGGAGAAAGTCTTGAGATGACTGCAGAGAGGACTATTCCTTACTTCACAGAAGAGATTCTGCCAGATCTTGAGAGTGGCAAGAATGTCCTAGTCTCGGCTCACGGAAACTCACTTCGTTCGATTGTGATGCATATCGAGAGAATCAGTCCCGATGACATCGTGTCGCTGGAAATTCCAACCGGGTCTCCATTGCTCTACCGTCATGATAAGAACGGAACGATTCGGGTTGATTCGTTCTAAATCGTCGTGAAGGGCTGTTCTGGTGGGGGCGACATTCCTCGATAGTAACGCATCAGCAACGCGCTCGCTCCTAGGAATATCAGAGGCAATGCGACCTCGCTGGGCGTCCATGGGAATGTATGATACAATGTCACTAGCCCGAAGAAGGCAGCCATCCCAGAAAGACCCCCAAATGTCCGATTACCAAACATCTTCTTTTGGTATACCTGGACGTATCTAAGAATCTCAACAGCAGGCTGAGGAGCTCCTGACTGATGCGAGGTGGCCTCGAGAACATCCATCAGACACTGTTCGTACTCCCAGATTGCAAGGCCTCCTCTGTGTGAGTAGAATGCGTTATCTGATGTCCACTCTGTCGGAGCTCTAGATTTCCAGCCCTCTATCAGAGCAAGACGCAATGGCATCAGTTCGAGGTTTGATCCTGCATCATGGTGCAATCGTGAAAGATCATGGATGAGGGATGCTAAATCGCGCATAGCTGGGAACTCGCAAACCGGAATCCTCAGAGCATCAGCAAGACGCGTTCTTCCAATCCTGAGAGAATCCCCCGATATGTCGTTGAATCTGACATCCATTAGGCTCAGTGTGCAGGGCTGGTCCTTCGAAAACGGAGCTCGCCATAGGAAAGTGGCTCTGAGAGTCTCCTCAAGCCACTGATTCCTTGCATTCCATCTTGACTGATCTGAGGGAGTGAGTCTAGCATTCTCAGCCTTAGTGTGGTATCTGCCCAGCACCATACCTGCATTGTGCAACTCTGCTTCGGCTGCATCTGCATCATCTGCCCCTAATGCGTTCAAGATGATTTCAGCCGAGCTTTCGATCTCCTCTTCCAATAGCCTGAGGATAACGAGATCGCGCCCTTCGTAGGAATAGCCGCCAATCGGTATTCTCGAGCCTTCTGGAGCGGCCTTTGCTCTAGCCCTTATCCTGCCATCAGAGGCCCAAGGAATAAACTCCGCCAACCATGTTGAGTCGGCTTGCAATACGACGTTTAGCCCCCTCGGAGAGGGTATTTTCTGCAATGATGATATTGAATCTGGATCTGGGACTTCTCCCCATGATTCCAACTCGCCGACCATGGTGCTCCAGTCTTCGGGCTCACTCAGTGATTCAGGCTCAATCATCCTAGCCATCATTCCGATTCCAGCGAATCGTAATGCAATGAATCCTGGAGGTGCTTCCTCGTCGGACTCGACCTGAGACATAGCAGCAGGTCTCCAAGGCATTTGATCGACTGACATGACACGTGCCCCGGGGGGCACGACGTAGTAGTGGGTTTCATTGAATCGGTCAAAGAAGCCTTGAACTCGACCCTCGACCGAAGCGTATGGGTGAAGCTGTGTCGGACATCCCTCTCGCCGTCGATATGGATGGTACACTCATACTCTCAGACATGAGTGTAATCAGCGCCAAGAGAGTGATTGCTCGAAGGCCCTGGATGATTCTTGGAGTGCTTCTCAAGGAAATTATGGGCAAGAGGGCGCAGTGGAAGAGGGATCTCGCTCGTAGACTCGATTTTGAGCCAAGGGATTTGGATTACCACGAGGCTTTCCTAGACTGGATTACTGCTGAACACTCACGAGGTAGGAAACTGCTCCTTGCAACTGCCTCGGACCGTTTGGTAGCCGAACGAGTAGCTGCCCATGTGGGATTGTTCTCAGATGTACTAGCATCGGACGAGACATTTAATCTGCGAGGCAGTAAGAAAGCTGAGGCACTAATCTCAAGATTTGGTGAAGGAGGGTTCGGCTACGCTGGCAACAGTTTCCACGACCTGCCAGTATGGGAAAAGGCTGGGCAGGTCATCGTAGTCAATCCTGAAAAGGGCCTTCTAGACCGTGTTGGAGAGGACGCGGACATCATTTTCGAGTAGGTCTGCGACGGCGACGACCTTTAGCGCAGAATTGTCTCGGTGGCGCGTGGGACGCGCGCGAAGGGCTCTAGGCAGTAGGATTGACGGGTTAGCCAAGTGGCTGCTCCGATTTCGAGTAATTTCAGTCCCGGCTAGAGTGATTGCCAATTCCAGTTATGCTTGGAGTTTCATCTCTCGAACCGACAGGATTCGTGCAAATCGACTGCGTGAAAGAATCAAGCAGGGAGAATTGCCCGAGCATGTCTCGATAATCATGGACGGGAACAGACGATTCGCCTGGGGCAAAGATTTGGACAAGGGTGTCGGTCATGCCTACGGCAAGGAGAAGTTGAAGGAGGTCATGGATTGGATACTCGACCTCAAAATTCCATACTTCACAGTCTATGCCCTATCTACTGAGAACCTCAAAGAGCGTTCCGAGGCCGAGCTCGAAGGGTTATTCGATCTCTATGTCGCCGGACTCAATGAAATTGCAGACGACTCTAGGATTCACGAGAACGGAGTCAAGGTACAGGCAGTGGGCCGTCTGAGTTTGCTCCCAGACAGAGTCAGGGAGGCGTTGAAGAACGCAGAGTCGCGTACTGAGGACTACTCCGACTTCCTGTTCACAATCTGTATGGCATACGGTGGTAGGGAGGAAATCGTTGATGCGGTCAGGGATGTAGCCATGGCTCACGCTGAAGGCGAGATTTCCGTCGAGATGATTGACCAGCAGCAGATTTCAAGTCGACTGTATACCTCTAACCTGCCTGATCCTGATTTAGTAATCAGAACCAGTGGAGAGGAACGTGTCTCAAACTTCCTACTCTGGCAAATCGCCTATTCTGAACTACACTTCACCGACGTGCACTGGCCTTCATTCAGTAAGACCGACCTCTACGAGGCTCTGGATTCGTATCAGATGAGGAGGCGTCGCTATGGGGAGTGATTCGTGCGATGTCTGTGGGCATGACGGTTACAACAATCCCTCAGTAGCTGTCGACGCTGTCGCCCTAAGAGAGGGGGATTCGGGAACTGAGGCTCTCCTCATTCGTAGAGGGGCTGAGCCATGGAAGGGCCGTCTGGGTTTCCCCGGTGGCTTCGTTGAGAATGGCGAAGACCCCGAGGATGCAGTCCTCCGCGAGTTGGAGGAAGAGGCCGGGGTGGATGGTTTCGACCCGGTCGCACTGGCAATACACGGAGATCCTCACAGAGACCCCAGAAAGCATATCATCGCCCTGTTCTACCTAGTCGATGTCGAGCCAGAAGCAGTTCCTAGAGGGGGGGACGATGCGGCCGAAGCAGCGTGGGTTCCATTGGCTGGACTGACTGCCGAAGATATGTCCGGTGACCATATCCGAATAGTCGAGATGTTGCGAGAGTAAGCCTATCACCTGCGCTCCCTTCCGAGGGTCATGCACAACAAGAAGAGAATCGATACCGGCGCAGAAGTAATGGGGCCTTACAGTCTTGGAATTTCGGTCAAAGACCACATCTGGCTATCAGGACAGATAGACAATACACAAGATGGAATTGAGGCTCAGACTAGAGGAACTCTGGCCAAGATAGACGGTCTGCTGGAGGCTGCTGGCAGCAGCAAGTACGACTTGGTGAAGGTCACTGTTCTGATGACCGATATCGGATTCTACTCCGCCATGAATGAAGTGTACTCTGAGTGGCTTGGTGACGCTGTACCTCCATCTAGAGCTGCCTACGCCGTACGTGACCTTCCTGGAGGCGCACTAATTGAGATTGTATGTGAGGCGTTTCGAGGAAGTGGATTAGAATGAAACACGATATCATTCTCAAGCGCTTTGAACAGCCCGATGAATTGAGGGAGTTCGAGAAAGGTAGGTTCGAGGTCATCCACTTCGATGGGATGACAATAGGTCGAGCCACCTATGAGCCCGGCTGGAAGTGGTCTGTGGATGTCTCGCCGCTGTCAGGAACTGACTTCTGCGAAGTGGAGCACCTCGGCATGGTAATCGAAGGGCATGCGACCTGCGCGTTCAAGGACGGTGAGGTCTACACTATGGGTCCGGGAGACCTGTTCTACATAGGTCCAGAGCCACACGACAGTTGGGTCGTAGGTGACGAGAAATATGTGTCTCTGCACTTTCAAGGGGCGGACAAATACGCTGATTGAGTCGCTTTCCCGAATCGGGAACGCTTAGGAGTGTCTGCATCTGGCCCGGTCCGTGAGCGTGTTCAAGGCGTACGACATCCGAGGCATCGCGGGGGATGAGATTACCCCAGAGTTCGCCAACAGATTAGGCAAAGCGGTAGTAACTCATCTGAATGCGTCTGCAGTAGCTGTAGCAAGGGACATTCGAGACTCAGGGCCGGATTTGCATGCGGCATTCATCGAAGGTGTGACCAGTGCTGGAGCAGATGTTCTCGATTTGGGGGTGACAACCACAGGAGTACTCTATCGATCCACTGTTGATCTTCCCATACAGGCTGCTGTTGCTATCACAGCTAGCCATAATCCTCCTGAATACAATGGATTCAAAATTTGTCATGGCAAACTTCCCATTGCTGGAGATGAATTGCAGGAATTGAAGGCTACTTTCGATGCGGGCGAGTTCAACGAGGGCGAGGGAGTACACCGAGAGGTCGGCGGCTTTGAGGACCATTACATTCGAACAGTGGTCGAGAATGCGGGTAAGCCGGCTAGACCGGTGAAGATAGTGGTGGACTGCGGAAATGCCGTACCGGGCCCTCTTGCGATGAGAGTGATGGAAGCTCTGGGGGTAGATGCCATACCTCTGCACTGCGAGTGGGACAGTAGTTTCCCTAACCACCCTCCAGACCCGACTCGCCCTGAGAACATGGCTGATCTATCTGCAGCAGTGCTGGAGCATGGTGCGGAGTTCGGAATAGGAATGGATGGAGACGGAGACAGGATAGGAGTAGTAGATGAATGCGGGCGATTCATCCATCCTGATCGACTAATGGCTGTGATTGCAAAGGACGTGTTGTCGAATATCCCAGAAGATGCGGATGAGGATGAGCGTACTGTTTACTTCGATGTAAAGTGCAGTATGGCGCTGGAGGAGGCCATAGAGTCAGCAGGAGGTGTGCCACGGATGGTCAGGACCGGTCACTCGTTCATGAAGCGCGAATTGAGGAATAATCCGATGTCTCCTATGGCCGGCGAGATGTCGGGTCACTTCTTCCTGCATGATCGCTGGCCAGGTTTTGATGACTCGCTGTATAACTCCGCCCGCTTACTCGAGATAGTCGGGCGCGACCCTTTGCCATCAGATGGTGGGCCGACCTTCTCAGATTGGTTCTCATTCCTACCGGATTACCCATCTACTGGTGAAGCCAAGGTTCCTCTTCCCGGTGAGCGTGAGGAAATCTTGGAAGCCGTGGCTGAAGCCTTCTCTGATATGGAGTACTCAACCGTAGATGGAATCAGGGTTCGATACGAAGACGGTTGGTGTCTATGCCGCGCTAGCAATACTGAGGCAATCCTAGTTATGCGAGCCGAGGGTCGCACAGAGGCTGCGCTGGAAACAATCCTAGCGGATGTAAACGCCCG
>CEUP01042344.1_pt1 | contig 12056 bp, 9 predicted proteins | sample 531371 | NCBI WGS metagenome assembly CEUP01 (sample SAMEA2622738, study PRJEB7988) | marine metagenome | biome: marine biome (ENVO:00000447); feature: marine epipelagic mixed layer (ENVO:xxxxxxxxx); material: "saline water (ENVO:00002010), including plankton (ENVO:xxxxxxxx)" | depth 150 m
TATTAATGCCTAAAAGAGGTGTCAACGTGCAATTCATTGATTTTGGGAATTACTGCGCTATATTCATCCCAACTTTCTCATACACATTATCATAGACTCGACAAACACGTTCCCACGAAAAATCCTCGTCAACGAAGTCCTCTAAAGGTTTGTTAGGTTGAGTTCCAGCAATAAAGCAGTCCGCTAGCTCACCTGAACTAGAAGCGACAATAATAAACTCTGAATAAGGGCTGTCGCAAAGATAATCGCGCTTTACTGGGTTTTCGTAAATGGAATAAACATTACACCCTAGTGTCAAGGCTTCCAATATGCCTAGATAGCCACTTGTAAAACAGCATACTGACCTATGCATATAATATTGAGGATTATCTACAAATCCCTTGAAATAAATATCAGCGTCGTTTGAAATAGCCCCGTATAGTTTGCCCCTTAAGCTACCATCTCCGCATACACAAATATTCAGACGTCTTGTACTCCTCTTACATATTTCGCGTAAAGCTTCGATATAAGCATTGATCCCTGTGTCTTCTTCTAGTCTTCCCAGAATACATATGTCGTATTCTTTTTCTTGTGTTACCTTTGTTAATGATGTTGCGCCATATATAGTTTCATCTGATTTCACTTTAAACCACTTATTCACGAAACTTCCTACCGTAATTACTCCACTAGCGACTTTTGGTACTCCGGTTGAAACTCTTTCAATCTGTTCATCGGGAATGGGGTATTTCCCTCCCCAGCCATGTAATGTGATGACTGTCTTCGATTTCTTTATCAAAAATGCAGGAATACTTTCTATTGAGTAAAGACTATGGATATGGATGACGTCAGCATTGCGATATAAAGAATGATTACGTAAATGCCAGAGTTTTACCCGCAACGGTGATCGATGTGAGGGAAAGCGTGCTACATTTATATTATCTATTACTTCAGATTCACTATATATCTCGTTCATAGCAGTGATAACGGTTACGTTATGCCCACAAGCAATTTGTGTCTTGCAAACGTTCAGAACGTGATTTGAAACGCCCCCGATTGCAGGTCGAAAACTTGCAGTGACATGAACAATATTCATTAAAATTACTACCTATAACAGATTAATTTTCATGTTCTATATTAAACTTAAGCTTCGAACATAGTAAATAAGAGAGTCCAATAAAAAGAGAGCAAACACTCCCCCCAGTTAGAACCAATATTACCCAGTCAGATATTTCCAAATTAACCACATTTATTGTTAAGTAAATGATTGAAAAACAGGTAACGACTCCTCCCATCGGAAGCAAAAGCATCGATCCTTTTTGCGGTTTCATTTGCATTAAATAAAGATATGGAATAACAATTAGACACTCAAGAAAGCTAACCAAGGAAGTCGCTATCGCAACACCAACTAGTGAAAGCTCAAAGACTAAGATTAGAACTACCGAAAGCACAATATTGAGCATTGCACCTACAATCTTTACCAAAGAAAGTGTCTTCACCAGTCCTTTCGCCCATAGAGCAGCGCCTGCCCCTTGAAAGAGAAGAATACAAATTGAAGGTGCTGCTAATATCTTTGCAACCACAGCACTCTCACTAAATTGTTCTCCAAGCCACAGTAAAATAAATGAGTCAATAAATAGATAGAAACAAATAATAACAGGTATTGAAAAAATCAAATTATTAGTGATAAGCCGTTGGAGGAGTATTGTTAATCCACTGACATCTGATCTTCCCACTAATTGCTGAATTTCAGGGTTTTTGACTTGATTAATTTTTGAAAGCATATTTACTAAATAAAAGCTAATCATAAACCCGACGGCATAGGAGGAAACGGCTTCGACGTTTATTAACCCTGAAATGATAAAGTTATCGGAATGATTTATTGAAACAACAGCTAAATTACTCAGAAGAACCCATATACTGAAGTTAATAATTTTTTTGAAAGTTTTCGATGATGCATATTTGAGTCGCAACTGAAAAGCAACGCCGTAAATGTGTGAGAAAAAAAGTGAAAGTAATAGACCAAGGACTGCAGTTACAAAAACAATCAAGCTCATCACCGCAAGATTTTCACCGCTAAATAACTTCATGTAAACCAGTGTCAATATTGCATTAAACAAAAGGCTTAACATTTCTATTAAGGCAACCAATTCAAACCGCTGATTTGTATTAAGTTTGATGCGAATATTAGACGATACCAAGTTCAGTAAAAGAGCTGAAATAGCAAAAAATACAGCCGTCAGAATTTCAAATCTAATTAGCTCGAAGTCCTTAGATTCTGGAAAAAAAACTACAAGGAGCAACATTGAACCTGGAACAACGACTAAGGGAAGCAATGTATAGAAAGCTAACGAACTGCTTAGATACTCAGAGGCCTCTTGAGTATTGTCCCGTGAATAAGCAATATTAACGAACCTTCCTGTGCTAATATTAACGCCTGCTTCCATTAGACTGACATATGAGACAACGGAGTTGATTAAAATCCAAATGCCATATTTGAAGGTTCCGAAGGCCTCTATGATTACTGGAGTTAAAAAGAAAACTATCGCGATATTTATTACTATCACACCCCAGGATGATAATAGGTTTATTTTGTATTGGCGCATATTTACTCATTCAGCATGTCAAAAATTGATTTGGAAAAACTAGTATTTCTCGACCGTTTGGCCTTGCGCATATTTTCTTTAAAACTATCGTAATCACATTTTCTAACGCTAGTTAAAAAAACACAGACTTCATCTACAGTCTCATACAAGAAGCCCATAGCTCCATATTTTTCAAACTCGTTCTCATATAGTTGATTTCGTTTGGCTATGATAGGAATGTTTAACTCAATAGCATCTACGTAGACACCGCTTGCAGTCCAATTGTAAACCTCAGATTTATGACCTAAAAAAAGGTAATCGCTTTGTACCAATTGGGTGTTATATTCTTCAGATGTTATGAATGCCTTTGGCAAGGGTTTGGGATACAAGTTTAAGCAATGTTCTTCAGAAACCTCTTTATTTCGTCCGATGACTTTAAAGATGTGCTTGACACTAAGCGAAGAGTTATTCGCTAAACTTGCAAAGTCGAGCGCACCTTTGTCAAAAGTGAAGTTCCCAGGAAATCCTAAAACTGTCTTGTTGTCATGTTCAGAAGTGTTGATTTTGTCTAATCTAACTTTTCCATCTTTATCAGGAATTGGGTGCTCGACACACTTCACAACACTTTCAAGATGTGCAAACTTTGAGAGTAGGTTTACTTTAATGTGCTCCTCTAACACCAAAACATTGAGTCTTTCAGAACGAAGCCTCTTAAAAACATTCGTCAGCGTAAACCACCTGGTAATTGGATTACGCGGTCGGTACATATTCAACCTTGATAAAGCCATATGCATGAAGGCGTAAATTTTTTGGGGGTACTTTATTCTATTCGTGCATTCCAACATACCAGCAGTGGTAGTAAGGAAAATCATTGACGAAACTTGATTATTTTTAGCCAACAAGCACACTAATTTGAACAATCTAAAAGCATCAAATAAGCCTGAAAAACTGTCATCTCTGCTTATCAGACTAATCTCATGAAGCTCTATTTTATTGACGACTGATATGCTTAAGTCACGACGTAAACATTCCCAGTGACCTTTGGAACAAAGTAAAAGTATTCGATTACAGCCAGACTCACTTAAAGCTGTTAAAATTGCCGTGTTAAAAGAAATGTGCTGTTCAGCATCACAAACCGGTTCACACACTAACACCATGTTAAATAATCCATTATTTAGATGTTATTATGTCAATCACGTGACGCGCGGCTTCATCAAGTTTACCTCTGTACTTATAGGTCTCAATTAATAATTGCTCTTGTACTGCATCAGCGTTTCCATATAGTCTTTCGATCATTTCTATAAGAAGGCCAATATCAATTTGGTCTGTTCTTACACTATATTGCTCCATGTTAACGCTTCTCATGAAATCATTACACTTCGGTCTATATTCAAGCATTATAGTGGGCGTTAACGAACATATAGATATAATTGATGCGTGTAATTTTTCACCAACAAATATATCTACTTCATCCAGTTCTTGCATAAATGATTCAAGACAAAGATAGTTTTCAATGACCTTCACATTCTCAGACGAAAAACTTGCCATCAGCTCGTCGATTATTCGTTTGTCCCCTGGACAGACAGGAAAGAACGTGATATCCCATTCCTGCGAAATTAGCTTTTTTACTAACAATTTACATTGCGAAAGGAATCCATTTTGATCTTGTCCCCAGAGTAGGTTTCTGGCATCTCCCACATTTATACCGATAGTACGTGTTTTTTTCTTAGTTTTAATCGCACTTCTTGCAAATGCTAAAGCAGGATCTCCAATAACAGATACTTTATTTTTGACACCCCATGATTCTAATATTTCAGCACTCATAGGGCCGCGAACGCCAAGAAAGTCTACAGAATCAAGAAATTCGACCCACTGCTCTTTGCATTCATTGTATCCATCAATATCTTTCCAAAAATTGCTGTTTGCAACACCTGTTCCAAAAACTATCTTTTTCTCATAGTTAAACTCATTCAAAGGCTCGAGATAACTATCTACATTTATTAATGTCCCGCCACCTAGAAAGACGTTGCGAAAATTGTTCTGTGAGTACTTTACGATTCTGCTTATATAACTTTTTGAGTAGAAGGCCACATTTTTGTCGAAATATTTATTAAATGCGTCGAAGAGAATTTCATCACCAAGGTTGTCATAACCTAGCCATCCAATATAACGTGCCTTATTTTTCCTTGAAACTAAATACCTAATGTCACCTGTTAAAGACACCTATCTACTCCCTCTGCAACCCGAAAATTTTAATTTTAAAAATACCTGTATTCACTAAATGCGAAAACTGAGAATGGATTTGAAACGTAACAATGATCACATATTGTTCGCCCAATTGAGATAAGCCCATAGATTTAAAAACAACAATCTTCGAACACTCTAGGCCTACTCCAAGAAAGCTTATGATTTGAACTCGTGAACAATGCTAGTGCTTTCTATCTACCTTATTGTTTTCCATAAAAACATTGTACATACAAATCGATAGTGCAACTAGCCAATATAACACTTCAGCTCTTAATCTATTAATAAAAGTTGCAGACACTACAAATGAAATAAAACCACTCGATACTGCTAAAACCATCGCGCTATTCACAAAATCTTTTTCATTCCATAGTTTCTTCCTGACCATTAAAAATGCCTTATAAGTTTTGTAAATCATGAGGGTGAAAAAAAGTAGCCCTAAAAACCCTGCCTCCGAAAGTACTTCAAACCAAGTTGAATGAACCGCGCGATTTCTCGACTTTCCTGTGTCTAAATCTGTTGGTAAGTAATAAGGCGAGTGATATACAAATCCACTAGCACCAGTTCCAAAAGGATAATCTTTTGCTAGTTCAATCGATGCTATCCAAAAGTAAACTCTGGTCGAACCGCTCTGCTGATCACTGGTGGACTCAGTAGCTTCGGTCTTCATTGTCAGCATTCGATCTAGAAATGTAGTATCTGCCAAGCGTAAAAATGCGCCAGCAAACAAGAGCATTCCAAAGAAGATTGCACGTTTTTCTTGTTTCGAAAATGCGTTGTTTTTAAGGCTAACAAACAAAAAATACGCTACACCAATCGTTGCCCCCACAAAAGCTCCTCGACTATTAATAAGAATAAGGGCGTTAGTAGTAACCAAAAGGCCAACCCCGTAAGCACAACGAGGTAGCCAACGCTTGTCAGCAATAACTCTTCCAATAAATATAACGATTGTTGGGACTAAGGCGGCGGAAACAAGATTTGAATCGTTCGCGTCAACCATGCCTACACCTTCTACCCTTCCTGAAGAGTTTCTTCCCCAACCATAAATGTAGAAACTCAATAGAAATGCGCTGAAAAGATAAGCGTCAACTATCCAGTAGATATGATTTTTTTGAGTGCAAAACTTTGTCATGAGAAATACTACAATAGCTACTGTCACAAATGCGTCTAGCGCTATTAAATGGTATTCAGAAAAAGGTGCATTGAAATATGCTAATGCAAACATCAAAATAGTGAGCAGCATGTACTTGAACTGTGGGTGAGAGAAAACCGGTGTTGGCCCATACTTACTAAACCTGAGCATAAACACTAAAATCATGGTCAGCACTAAGTAAAATTGTGCACCAACAAATGGTAGCAAACTGCCCCACCACTTATTTTGTGGATTTAAGAAATAATCTAACTGGTAAACCATAAAGATTAAAACAGGTCCTAATCTCAATGACATAGCTATGCCAGCAAGAAAAGGAATAAGGTACAACATCGCCGAAAGCATTTTTTAGTCCTTCTTTTTTACTTTAGCTTTCTTGTGTTTTATATGAAAAATTAACACTCAAAACCCTTTTTTCTAAACAGTTTGTCACCGCTTTATGAAGATACGTAAGCGGAATACAAACTACTGCTGTCAATGCAATCACTACTATCATTCGAGTTAGTGCCAACAAAACATTACCAGAAAGGTCGTGTCAGCTAAAAACATATTCTTCAAGCACCAAAATCGGAATACGTATCATGAAAGCAGAGAACGCGTGTTTGTTAAAGTACATTGCGAAGTGTTTTAACCATAGCAAAGTTATAAAAATAGGAAACTAAATGACAGCGCAGCCCAACAAAACGCGTAGTCACTCCAGCTGACTGCCTTAAATAAGTCAGCGGTTTCACTTCTGCAAACCACTCTAAAGATTGAATTTTGCTATATGCATCAGCGGTAAGCCACGCAAGAAATACAGCTCTTCCCAACAACGATATTAAGCGGTCATTAATGCGCAGCGAATTCTCTATTAATAAAGCAACGCTGAAGTAGAAGGCTGACAAAAAGGCAGTTTCAAACAGTAAGTAGCCAGAAATAGGTAACGCACTGATAGGCGTATTTGAAGAAAAAAACTTAAAATCTGTAGTTACAGCCAGAAATGAAAAAATGACAACGCTAATCAAGAGACTTTGAGGATGCAACTTATTTAGTGGAAACACAATAATACTTAGAAAAGCCATAACCAACAAACAGTGAATAAACCAAACGAGACCTATTGCGAAATTAAACCAATTTGCATCTGGCGTTAATAGCAACCATTTAGGTATTGCATCTACAGTCAACCAGTCTGAACTTCTTGAACACATAGCAGCAGGCCCCATAAAAACGATATAACAATGCTGCAAATTTGTTTATCTGACTATACTGACAGCGAGTTGGCGTTTAAAAAAAATTGTAATACACCGCACCAGAGGAAAAAACAATAAAGGAAAAATATACCTTATATGTTTAATATGGAGACCAAAACTAACTAAGCCCCAAGTGAACGAGTAAAGCACTGAGTTCTGAGGCCCCTCTGACAATATCTATAAAGTCGCTGTTTGTTCGCTCGATCACTTTGCTAGTTTCTACCTATACCTGTTTAGCTCCCCATAACGACCATTGATTCATCACCTATAGATTAAGGTTAAGCGAACCAGATTGAGAAGAGAAAACGCTGCTTGCTTGAATTAGAAGCCCCAAAAAATCAGTTGAAACAAACAAGTATCAGTCGTATTTTATCGACTTTACAGTAAAAAGAACACAAAGATGAGCAAATAGAGGTTCATTATTAATCAAGTTTTGAATATGGATATTGCAAATGCTTTTTAACTCCTTCGAGTTCATTTTCCTTTTTTTGCCAATTACCGTTTTGGTTTATTACGCTTTGGCAAAACGGGGAGCAATCGAGCTCGCGCTAATCTTTCTACTTGCAGCCTCACTATATTTTTATGGTTACTGGAATCGTGTTTACTTAGTTCTTATTGTCGCCTCGATCATTATTAATTTCTTTTTGGGCCGAAAAATTGGACTAGCAACTAACAAACGCAGAAAGACCTGGTTAGTTGCAGGTGTCGTGCTAAACCTCGGTCTATTGGGCTATTACAAATACTTTAACTTCTTCATTTCTAATATTAATGCTGTGCTGGATGTGGGCTGGAACACAGAAAAGATCATATTGCCACTAGCAATCTCCTTCTTTACGTTTCAGCAGATTTCCTACTTAGTAGATGCTTATAATAACAAATGTAAGGAATATAATTTTTTACATTACTCTTTGTTTGTTTGTTTTTTCCCGCAGCTTATTGCTGGGCCTATCGTTCATCACAAAGAGATGTTGCCTCAATTTTTCCAAAAGGAAAATTTATCGCCCAAACTCATAAACTTTGCCGTCGGCATTAGTATCTTCGCATTGGGCTTTTTCAAAAAAACCGTAATTGCCGATAATCTGTCAGTCTATGTTGGCCCCACCTTTGATACGCAGATACAGGTTGATCTCATTCAAGCATGGGGCGCTTCACTGGCTTACACGTTTCAGCTGTATTTCGACTTTTCTGGTTATTCTGATATGGCCATCGGGTGTGCACGCTTGTTTGGTATTACCTTGCCTGTGAACTTCTTTTCACCCTACAAATCTACCTCCATTGTGGAATTTTGGCGGCGTTGGCACATTACACTTTCGCGCTTTTTGCGCGACTATCTTTACATCGCACTAGGTGGTAATAAAAAAGGGTCATTTCAGCGCTATCGCAATTTGTTTTTAACCATGCTGTTAGGTGGGCTATGGCATGGTGCCGGCTGGACATTTGTGATTTGGGGTATGTTACACGGTATCTATTTAGTGATTAATCACGCCTGGCGCTGGTTGTTAAACATGCTGAAGTGGGCGCCTACCTCACGCCTTTATTTAAGCTTTAGCTGGCTAACTACCTTCATAGCGGTGGTATTTTCATGGGTCTATTTTCGCGCGCCTTCGTTACAACGCGCCAATGATATTGTACTTGCCATGCTGGGGAGCAATGGCGCAACGATTCCCTCCGGTATTGCCTATCGGCTCGGCGAACTCAGGCATACACTTGCCGAAGTTGGCGTGAATGTCGGCCAGGGCAGCGGCAGTTTGTTAATGGGCAATACAATTTGGGTATTAATAGCTGCTGCCATCGCGCTTTTATTGCCTAATGCTGCACAGATGTTTGATCGGCAAAACGGCGTACTTTTCGAAAAGCCAGGAGCGTTCTCTATGCAAAATCCTGTGCTAAATATTATCTGGCAGCCCAGCTTAAAATGGAGTGTTGGCACTGCATGCTTACTCGCGGCGGGCATACTCACGCTTGGTCAGATTTCTGAATTCCTTTACTTTCAGTTTTAACCATTATGACTATTCAACGCTATGTAAGCTTAATTGCTGGTTTCACCATACTGATTCTGACGTTAATTGCAGGGTTTAACTATGTGGTCAACCCTTATCTCATATTTAACAGCCCTCGAATCGATGGAGTAAACGCGATTAAGGCTGATATTAGCAATTACGTCAGGCAAGCAAAAACCTACCATCCTCTGAACGTACAAATAGATACATTGCTAGTCGGAAATTCACGTATTGAAATGGGGTTTAATCCAAACCACCGCTGTTTGAGTTCTTCTACCTACAATTTAGGTATTCCTGGCGCAAGTGTAGAAATGCAAGTGGCCTATGCCCTGAACGTGTTAAGGCAAAAGCCAGGTATGAAACGCGTTATCATGAGCCTGGATTTTACAGACTTTATTCATGAGCTCAATCAAGCACCGTCTTCATCATTTAGCTTTAGTGGGCAAAACAGCCTCAGCTATTTCATTGATGGGCGAGAAAACGAAGACTTCTGGTTTTATTCGTTAAAAGATAAATACATGGCGTTGCTTTCGCTTGATGCGACGACCAGTAGCCTGAAAACTCTAGTTTTACAACGAGAAACATCAGCAACCAGAATGGAAAAAGGGTTTAACCCGGCTAGAGACCTAGCCAGCAGTACAAAAATTGAGGGGCCGTATCGCATCTTTGAACATACACTTGGCATGCTAAGAGACATACTTCACAACAAAGCCTACCGAACGGTGGCTTTAGAGCAAAATACACATTATCTGGCGTTGCAGGCAATGGTCGATTATACAAAGACAAACTCGATAGAACTAAAACTGTTTATTAACCCGCTGCACAGTTCTTTTTACACGCTTATTGATGAAGCCGGTTTAAATGATGACTTAACCCGATGGAATAGCGATATTAAGCAGTTTGTTGCTAACAATCGGTTAAATTGTCATTTTTATGATTTTGGGAGAATACCGGGCAAAACAGATGAGCCGTACCCAGATCAAACACAGACTAAAGCGTTAAACTGGTTTTGGGAGCCTGCACATTACAATGAAGCGTTTGGCGACACGCTAATTGAAACGATCACTCAACCGTCGTGCAGTGCGTTGTAAGCCGCCACAGCATGATAACCCAACACCTTATTTAAGCTATCTCGCGTTCGCTTAGATTGTTTTTTATTCATCCAACCGCCGTGCACCTGATCAACGTATTCATTTACAACAAATGCCATGCTGCGAGAAAACCGCTTAGAGTTTTGCATTGCATCATAGTTGTTATTTTTAAGATAGGCTGTTAAACGCAACCACTCAGCCTGTGCCCACCAAACCGGTTCTGGCTCAACAACCTTACCGTCGTAGTTACTTCTGGCAGCAAGACTACCCTGGTTTTGGTTCCATCCGGTTTTTATCGCATAATCGTAAAGTGTCTGCGCAACATCTCTAAAACGGCTATCAAGGCCGTTATCTACTGCCGTGTGAAGCAGGTAAGCCCATTCAATTTGGTGCCCAAGCTCAATGTAACCGCCATTGTTTATGGTAAGCGGTTGATTAACTTGTTCATAGTACTCGGCAATGTAGCCTTGTGGTTGCAGTAAATCGTCTTCAACAAACTGGGCAATAAATTCGATATCCTGCCAAACACTTGGGCTTTGAGTAACATCATACAGGGCTAGCAGCGCCTCAAACAAATGCATTAGAGGGTTAATCGACCAAGCTTTGAAATAAGTTATATTGGACTTTTGCAATTGTGAAGCCCTGGCAAGGGATAGCCCAACTGACACCTCTCCTATCATCCAAGTTTTAAGGGCTGCATCTAAATAACGTTTATCCTGCGTGATACGATATGCATGTACCATCGCGAAAATTGCGAACGAGGTGCCATATTCTTTTGGTCCATAGCGTGTTTGCGGTTGATTGCGTGCAATACTGGAATACCAGTTTCCGGTAGTAGAGTCATACATATCTCGCAGCATAAGGTCTGCGCTGTAGATGGCTGCGTCACGATAATGCTGCCTTTGCGTTATATCAAAGCCTTTTGCAAACAAATATACTTGCCTTGCTTGAGAGTATAGCTCTACCGTGTCAGTGGGAGTAGCGTGCCAGTCGGCATTAAAGGTTTGCACCATAAAATTCTGGTTTTGTACTGCCCAGTTAAGCCGGGGATCAATTACCTGAAGCATTTGTGCTTTGGACTGTTCAGGGCTAATCATCAGCCCCTGCCCTTTGGGTTTAGCATCACACCCCGTTAGTATTAAGCTATAGCCGCATAATAACAAAATGATAAAAGGCGTTATTCTCATCACGTATTCCTAAACCATGTAGCGGGTAAATACTGCAGTATTAGCTGCTTAAGTCTTAACAGCTGATAGTGCTTACTATAGGTGAGTAACAGTGCAAACATGCCGCTGTAGAGCACAGCAAACATCGCGAGTTCTGCTGCTGACTGAATATAGTGAGTAAGCGTAGAGTTGCTGTCGGGAAAGGGTTTGGTGTCAACTAACCATATGGGCATCATAGCAAGCCCCGTCATACTAGTAATAACTATTGCCAACATGAGCAAGGGTTTTAAATGCTGCCAGTAGCCACTAAATACCCAGCCTAACAATACAAGCGCGCTGATTAAACCTGCAACCGCACGTGCCCAGGCTAATTCAAACAGGCTTAACTGATTACTAAGCGCCCAGAGTAACGCCAACGCAACCAACGCCAGCGACAGCACGTCAAACACAAACACCAGGCGAACCTGATTTAGTGCAATAAGCGCAGCATCTAATACCTGCACAATGCACCAGTAAAAGAACAAAATCGCTAATACCGGTAGCAATTGAGCTGCTACCGACCACTTTTCACCCAGCAATAAAAAAACGAATGGTTTGGCATAGAGGGCTAGCACC